>Ga0307432_1000269_pt1 | contig 43144 bp, 38 predicted proteins | sample SalMarWE160150MG_FD_202158 | JGI IMG/M metagenome (GOLD analysis project Ga0307432, IMG submission 202158) | Salt marsh sediment microbial communities from the Plum Island Ecosystem LTER, Massachusetts, United States - WE1603-150 | ecosystem: Environmental > Aquatic > Marine > Intertidal zone >...
AGTGGCGGTACTGCTGGGTATCATGGTTTTGCACGAGGTACCTAATTTGGCAGGGGCCGTGAGGATATTGATAGGCAGCTTGCTGATAGTCTCCGGCGGTATTCTTGTAGCGAGGTAGCAAGAAAAAAATTAAAAATCAAAACGCAAAAGGCAAAATGACAAATAAAAATTCAAAAAGAATCGTGGTTTTCGCGGATACCTATGGCATAAATTATCACGGATTTTGAGAATCAAGTATGGCTGAGAAGAAAATATTTGTCGGCAGAAGAAATGAATTAGAGCAGTTCAAAAAAGTCCTTGAGGACCCACAAGGACAGGCGATTCTTGTTGTCGGAAATCGTGGGATGGGGAAGACGTGGCTAATAAATAAGATGGCTGAAGTTGCTGAGAACCATCCTGATTTGAAATGCGGATGTGTAAGATACGAGGTAACGAAGGAAGACAGCGTTGATTCTCGCCTTGCGATAATGATGGACGATGCTTTTGAAGCTGCAAGCAACCCTGGAAAATGGTGGGGAGGCGACGACCGAGGCAAAAAGCAGTGGATTGCGATGTACAAGATATTGGAGGCAATCCCTATCAAAGGTAAGGTCTTTGAGGCAATTCGGAATCTTGCGGCAAGCCTAAAACGCGATACCTCGAAAGACACGCGTCTGCAATTTATTGAGAAGCTAAAGCTTATCAGCAGAAAGATGCCTGATAAAGCCCGTGCGATATTTGTAGTTGATCCTGAAAAGTATATGAAGCCGGAGAGCGATGAAGCATGGGCCATTGTCGTTCGTGATTTGCCAAAGAAGATTAAACTCGTTTTTACGCAGAGGCCGGAAGACGTGCTGGTTGAAAGTGAGACATTTGATGGCTTAGATAACGTGGTTTGTATTCCAGATGAAAAACTCGATGTTCTTGAAGAAGAAGCGGTTGATGAATTGCTAAATCAGCGTATTGGAGAGTTAGAATATTCTGTTACTGAAGTGCGGAAAGTTTTGAGCAGATATGAGGGATATCCTTATGCACTCGGGGCAGCATTAGATTTATTGCAAGCAGGAATAAAATTAGAGGAGCTGCCGGATAGGCCGGAGCCAACGAAGTTTGCAGAAAAACAATGGCAAAAAGTCTGCGATAATAAAGATGGTGCGATTGAGCTATTTGAGGCGTATGCGATTTTGGAGGTTGGTGTTTTTGATGATGTAGTTGAGCATGTGAGTGGTTTGAAACCGGCCAAGCGTAAAAGGGTAATGGCGTACAGGTTCATTCGAGGACTATTAAGAGAAGAGACAGATGGCAGGCGGATATATCATGCGATATTGGCTGATTATATATTGGGTCAAATCGGCGAAGCCGAGATGAAGGGATATCACGGTCGGGCGGTGGATGTTTATAGAGAAAAATTAAAAAAGGCAAAGAAAGAACAGACAAAGCCGGATGCGTTATCGGCAATGAGGTTGGCGGAGCATGTTTTAGCGGCCGAAGGGGAAAAAGCATTTGTGGATGCATTTGTAAATGAATGCGGTAAGGCGTTGATGAATATAGGGTTGTTGGATGCTTTTATCAGTTTGTCTGAGCAGGCGCTGAAAGTTGTTGAAAAGGATTCAGAAGAAGAGGCGACGGTGACGGGCAATTTAGGGCTGATTTATCGAACGAGAGGTGAGCTTGATAAGGCAGAAGAGATGCATAAAAAGGCACTTGAGATTGAAGAAAGGATGGGTCGGCTTGAGGGAATGGCAAGTGATTACGGCAATTTGGGGCTGGTTTATAGAAGGAGGGGTGATTTAGATAAGGCCGAAGAGATGCACAATAAGTCGCTTGAGATTGCGGGAAAGCTTGGGCTGCAGGAGATAATGGCAAGCGATTACGGCAATTTGGGGCTGATTTATCAAACGCGGGGTGATTTAGATAAGGCCGAAGAGATGTTTAAGGAGTCGCTGAAGATTAGCGAACCGAAGGGAATGATGGAACTTACTGCAAACCAGTACGGCAATTTGGGGAATGTTTATTTTATGGGAGGTGAATTAGATAAGGCAGAAGAGATGTATAATAAGTCGCTTGAGATTGAAAAGAAGTTAGGTCGGCTTGAGGGAATGGCAGATGATTACGTCAATTTAGGTACAGTGTATAAACAACGAGGGCATATTGAAAATGCGCGAGAGTATTGGGAGAAGGCGCTGGCGCTTTTTAAGAAAATCGGTATGCCGCATATGGTGGAGAAGGTGAAGGGGTGGATTGAGGAATTAGTGAATTAGAGAATTAGTGAATTGGTGAATTAGTGAATTAGTTGATTAGGTTATTAGGATTATAGAGAATTAGAGAATTAGGAGATTAGTGAATTAGAGATTGGCTAATTGGTAGATTCCCGCGTTCGCGGGAATGACAATTTGAACCCCCTGCGGTGCCCTTCGACTCTGCTCCCTTCGACACTTCGACAAGGCTCAGTGCAGGCAGGCTCAGGACAGGCAGGGGGCAGAAGACAGAAGACAGAAGACAGAGGACCCTTCGACAGGCTCAGGGCAGGCAGAGGACAGAAAGACGAGGGACGCTCGTAAATGATTTTGGATTGAGATTGCCGCGGCCTACGGCCTCGCAATGACGATCAAACGTCGCCGTGCTCGTCTTCGCTTCACTACGCCGCGGTAAACCGGCGACTGCTAAACGGGTTATGTGTGTTGCGTCGCCGTGCCTGTCTTTGTCCTAAAAGGACTACGCCGTGGTAAACCAGGCGACTGGTAAGGACACACAGGATGAACCTGGGGACTTAAGGACCCCCGAAGCAGGCCCGCCTAAGGCGGGTAAACTTCGGGGCTAAATATCTGGATTCCCGCCTGCGCGGGAATGACCCGGCTTCGCTTATGGCTTCAGGCTTCGGCAAAGCCTACGCCCAGACAAGACGCCGTGGCAAGCGATATGGGTTAAGGAAGAATATTATGGGAATGACCCGGCTTCGCCTGATCCGGCTACGCTAAGAGCTACGCCGTGACGAGCAGGCTACGCCGTGGCAGGCGATATAGGTTAAGGACGAATATTATGAGTATGACAATCACAGAAAAGATACTGGCGAGGGCAGCAGACAAAGAAAAAGTCCGGCCGGGTGAGCTTATAGAGGCGAAGATTGATATCGTTATGTGTCATGATGTTACAACGCCGGCGGCTATATCTATGCTTGTCGAAAAAGGTATCGATAAGGTGTTCGACAGGGAGAAGATTGTTGTAACGCCTGACCATTTTCAGCCGGCCAAGGACATCGAAAGTGCCGAACTCCATAAACGACTCGACGAATGGGCAAGACGACATAATATAAAACACTATTACAAAATCGGTAGAGCCGGTGTCTGTCACGCGCTGCTGCCGGAACAGGGTCATATCCGCCCCGGCGAAGTTATAGTCGGGCCTGACTCGCACACCTGCACATACGGCGCCTTTGCGGCGTTTAGCACGGGTATCGGCTCAACGGATGCGGCAGCGGCGATAGCGACAGGCAGGTTGTGGTTTAAGGTGCCGGCGTCGATAAAGATTGTACTCAACGGAACACTTAGCCCCGGTGTCTATAGCAAAGATGTTATCCTTGCTGTTATAGCAAGAATCGGCGTGGATGGTGCGCTATATAAGGCGATGGAATTTGTCGGGCCAGCACCGGCTGAGATGTCGATGGAAGCGAGAATGACAATAACCAATATGGCAATCGAAGCCGGCGGTAAAAACGGGATAATGGCCTTCGATGATGTGACGAAACAATATCTCGACGGACACCTGAAAGAGAAACCCGATTATACCGTGTATGAATCCGACAAAGATGCCGAGTACGTAGCTGTGGAGGAGTTCGACTGCTCAAAAATCGAGCCGATGGTCGCTCTGCCGCATCTGCCAAGTAATAGTGTCCCTATCTCCGAATGCGCCGGCAAAGAAATGGACCAGGCCTACATTGGAAGCTGCACGAACGGGCGAATCGAGGACCTGCGAATCGCAGCAAAATTATTAAAGGGAAAAACCGTAGCTATTCGTACAATTGTCGTGCCCGCTACGCCGACAATCTGGAAACAGGCAAAAGACGAAGACCTGTTCGATATATTTTACGATGCCGGCTGTGTAATCGCTGCGCCGACCTGTGGCGCGTGCCTGGGCGGCTTTATGGGTGTTCTGGCTGAGGGCGAAAAATGCGTCAGCACAACAAATAGAAACTTTGTCGGCAGAATGGGACATCCGAAAAGTGAAGTTTATCTGGCAAGTCCAGCTACGGCAGCAGCAAGTGCGATAGAAGGGAAGCTGGCCGATCCGAGAAAACTTATTTAATCGCGGATTACGCAGATTAAAAGGATTCAAGAATATGTATTTAATCGCGGATTACGCAGATTAAAAGGATTCAAAAATATGTATTTAATCGCAGATTACGCAGATTAGAAGGATTCAAAAATATGTATTTAATCGCGGATTACGCAGATTGAAAGGATTCAAAAATATGTATTTAATCGCAGATCCGCCGTCGTTAAAACTATGGCGAGACAAGTTACGCAGATTAAAAGGATTTTAAGATAATTTTTAAGGAGATTATGACCTGTGGTAGTAACTGAAGATGGTCTTGTACACGGAGGCTTAACCGGCCAGATTATAGGAGCTGCCATGGAAGTACATAGCAAATTGGGCCCGGGATTCCTTGAGAGTGTTTATGAAGGAGCCCTTGCATATGAATTAGAGTTGCAGAAAATCAGTTTTGAAAGACAGAAAGAAATTCCCGTGTTCTATAAAAATAAACAAGTGAAACAATTTGTTTGTGATTTTGTGGTAGACAGCAGAGTCATTGTTGAACTTAAAGTAATTAAGGAAATAACTGAAATAGAAAAAATACAGGTCATTAATTATCTGAAAGCAGGTGGATTTCAAGTAGGACTACTACTAAATTTTGGGCAAAAATCGCTGGAGTACAAAAGGTTGGTCAATACAAAAAGATAAAATCTGTGATTTGGAGAATATTAAATCGCGGATTACGCTGATTAAAAGGATTTTAAGATAGTGTATTAATCGCGGGTCAAAAGTTGAGTGATTAGATTTTTATCTGAGGTTATAAAGATGAGTGTAGCACACATATATAATAGAGATCACATTAATACGGATGAGATAATACCGGCGAGGTATCTCAATACCGATGACCAAGGCGAATTGGCGAAGCACTGCCTTGAGGATTTAGACCCTGACTTTGTCAGCAAGGCGAAAAAAGGCGATTGTATAGTTGCCGGTGAAGACTTCGGCTGTGGCTCATCCAGAGAGCACGCTGTCTGGGCTATCCGAAGAGCAGGCGTAAAGACCGTTATCGCAAAATCTTTCGCCCGAATTTTCTATAGAAATGCCATAAACAACGGCTTCTATATAATCGAATCGCCTGAGGCACCGGAGAAAATCAAAGACGGCGATGAGCTTGAAATCGATTTCAAGGCCGGCTTGATAAAAAACAAAACTGCCGGTATTGATATTAGATTTGCCCCGCTGCCGGGGTTTGCACTGGAAATAATCGACGCCGGCGGGTTATTAAACAAGTTGGCCCAAAAGAATAGTTAAGAGTATTTTTGGGAGGACAAAATAATGAGTCCCAGACAAAGTCCTGATGACAGTATTACGATGAATCAGCTCGAAGGTATTCAAAGAAGTATCACTAACCGGCTTAAGCAGCTTCAGAAGAAGGTGCGAGTGAATGAAAAAGAGATTGTCCTTGAACTGATACAATTAACGCGAGAGAACTTATACAGAAAGGCCCAGCTTCTTTGCGAAGAAAGAGATTTCTACAAGGAAAAAATACAGGCAATAAGCAAGATTCTGGATAAGTAGGGAGTTACGTAGCGTTGCAAATATGGATTCCCGCCTTCGCGGGAATGACCCCTGCCAACGACATGCAGGGGCAGGCAAAGAATTAGAGAGACAATTACTAAGGAGAATTTGAAGTGGCGAAGAGTTACAAGATTGCTGTGATACCCGGTGACGGGACCGGGCCGGAAGTAACGGCTGAGGCGGTGAAGGTATTAAAAGCCGCTGCGGACAAATTTAATTTCAAAGTCGAGCTGGCCGAGTTTGATTTCGGCGGAGAACGCTACAAAAGAACCGGCGAGACGCTGCCGGACAGCGGCGTTGAGGAGCTTCGCAAATTCGACGCGATTCTGTTGGGCGCAATCGGCCATCCGGACGTTGCGCCGGGTATCCTTGAAAAAGGCATACTGCTTAAGGCCCGGTTTGCGCTTGACCAGTATATAAACCTTCGGCCGGTCAAGTTATATCCGGGGGTTGAGACGCCCTTGAAAGACAAAGGGCCTGACGATATCGATTTCGTAGTTGTTCGCGAGAATACAGGCGACCTCTACACCGGCACAGGCGGATTTACTATGAAGGGGACGCCCAACGAAGTGGCTGTGCAATCGGCTGTTTATAATCGATTTCAGGTTGACCGCTGCCTGAAGTACGCATTCGAGTACACTCGCAAATACGGCAAAAAGGCACGCGGTAAAGGCGATAAGAACACACTTGCTCTGTGTGGCAAGACAAACGTGCTGACATATATATACGACCTCTGGGAGCGAGCGTTTCATGAGATGGGCGAAGCGGAATATCCTGATATAGTGCGTGAATATTATCACGTTGACGCAACGTGCATGTGGATGGTCAAGAACCCCGAATGGTTCGATGTAATTGTAACCGGCAATATGTTCGGTGATATTATCACAGACCTCGGTGCGATGGTGCAGGGCGGTATGGGTATCGCCGCAGGTGGAAATATCAACCCCGAAGGAGTCGGTATGTTCGAGCCCATCGGCGGAAGCGCACCTAAATATACCGGCAAAGGAGTTATTAACCCCTTGGCTGCTATCTGTGCTGCGCAAATGATGCTCGCCACATTAGGTGAAGAAAAAGCGGCGGAGAAAATAGAAAAATCTGTGATGTTTGTAACCGCCAACAAGCTCGAATCGATGCAGGCGGGCAAAATGGGATACTCAACCAGCCAGGTCGGAGACTTAGTTGTAGAAAAACTCGCTGAATAGTGTTATGCCAGCTAATTTGACACCGGAATATTTTAAGGCAGAGCAGTGGTACCGTGAAGCTACGACCAATGAGGAGAAGATTCTTGCGCTTGAGCGTATGCTTGCGGTGATGCCCAAGCACAAGGGCACCGACCACCTAAAGGCGGACCTGCGGAGAAAACTCAGCAAGCTGAAAGAAGCGCCGGCAAAGAAGGGAAAAGCCAAACACGTTGATATCTTCCATGTCCAGCGAAGCGGCGTAGGCCAGATTGTTCTGCTTGGCACGCCGAACTGCGGCAAGAGCTCCATAGTTGCCGCTCTTACCAATGCGAAGGTCAACGTTGCTGAATTTCCATTTGCCACAACGGCACCTGTGCCGGGAATGGTGATGTTCGAGGACGTCCAGATTCAGCTTGTCGATATGCCGCCTGTTACTGCTGATTATATTGCACCGGGGCAGGTCGGGACATATCGCAACTGTGACCTTATTGCTATTGTTATTGACCTGTCTGCCGAGGTCGAAGAGCAAATGGATATCTGCCAGGACTTTTTGGAATCCAGAAGTCTGCTCATCGATGCTGAGACGCTGGCTGTTGACCAGCAGGGTAACTTACTCGGCAGAAAGGCGTTTTACATCTGCACTAAATCTGATATTGCAAAACCTGGCGCTATTGAGACTCTGAGAAAATCGTGTAAACAACCCTTTGAATTTGTCGAAATCTCGGCTGAAACCGGAGCGGGCCTTGATAAACTGCCCGGTAGTCTTTTTAGCTTACTAAATATCATACGCGTTTACGCCAAGCCGCCCAGCAAGAAGCCTGATATGGATGACCCGTTTACACTGCCGGCGGGCTCTACTGTTATGGATTTAGCCACAGCTATTCACAGGGAATTGGCTGAGAAGCTTAAATTTGCAAGAATCTGGGGCACGGGTGTCTATGACGGCCAAAATGCCCAGAGAAACCATATCCTCAACGACAAAGATATTATTGAATTGCACTTTTCTTGATTTTCCCTAAAATTTTGAACGTAAGTTTGTTGTCTCTTGATTTGTAAAGCACGTTACGAAAGGAGTCATTATGCACAGACGGATAATAATCGGGCTGATTGAGGTACTTGGAATCTGCATAGGAATAAGTCTTCAAGGATGTGATGCCGCGGCCAGTCGTGAAGTCACGGGCAGGAAGACTATCCAGCTAAAGAAAGACTATCCCATCGCGCCGGTATCATTCATCGATGTTAAGGTAACGGATAAATTCTGGGCGCCGCGGATTAAGACAAACCGAAAAGTGACGATTCCTCACGCCTTTGACAAGTGTGAAAAAACCGGCAGGATTGACAATTTTGCCATAGCAGGCGGCCTGATGAAAGGTAAGCATCGCGGCAGCTTCCCATTCGACGATACCGACCCGTATAAGATTCTTGAAGGTGCATCTTATTCATTGAGCGTCCATCCAGATGCAAAGCTTGAAAAGTATCTAGATGAGCTGATTGTCAAAATCGCCGCTGCGCAGGAGGACGACGGCTACCTGTACACCTGCCGAACGGATAAATCCAGGAGACTATTGAAGTGGTTTGGTGAGCAGCGCTGGTCGAAACTAAATGACAGCCATGAGCTTTATAATATGGGTCATCTTTATGAGGCGGCGGTGGCACACTATCAGGCCACCGGCGAACGGACTCTGCTTGATGTTGCAATCAAAAACGCTGAATTATTGGATTCGGTGTTTGGCCCGGGCAAAAATGAAGCTGCACCCGGCCATCAGATAATTGAGATGGCGCTTGCGAGACTATACCAGGCCACCGGAGACGAAAAGTACCTGAAGTTGGCTAAATTCTTCCTTGATACTCGTGGTCTCGGCGGCAGCGAGTACAACCAGTCTCATCAGAAGGTTGTTGAGCAAAGCGAGGCGGTGGGACATGCTGTCCGGGCCTCGTATATGTATTGCGGTATGGCAGATGTCGCAGCGCTAACCGGCGAACAAAGTTACCTCCAAGCAATCGACCGGATATGGGAGAATGTCATTGCAAAAAAGCTGTATATTACCGGCGGCATCGGAGCTAAAAGTGATGGTGAGGCCTTTGGCAAAGACTACGAGCTGCCTAACGGCAAGGCCTATTGCGAGACCTGCGCTTCTGTCGGAAACGTTATGTGGAACCATCGGATGTTTCTGTCTCATGGTGATGCGAAATACATCGATATTCTGGAGCGAACTCTCTACAACGGCTTGATTTCTGGAGTGTCGCTTAGTGGTGACAGATTCTTTTACCCCAATCCTCTCGAGTCGCGTGGCCGACACAAGCGCAGCCCATGGTTTACCTGTGCCTGCTGTCCGGGAAACATAACTCGCTTTATTCCCACAGTCCCGGGATACATATACGCTCATAGGGGTGACAGACTGTATGTCAATCTGTTTATTAGCGGTTCTGGTACGATAATAACGGAAAACAACGCTGTGCGGATAAGGCAGAGGACGCGTTATCCGTGGGACGGGACGGTGAAGATGAAGATTGAACCGCGGCATTCAGCCGAATTTACAATTTGTGTTCGCATTCCTGGCTGGGCACAAAACCAGCCTGTGCCGAGCGGTCTGTATAGTTATGCCAATAGCAGCGATGAAAAGGTGCGCCTGCGTGTCAACGGCAGAGAAGTTGCATTGGATATGGAAAAGGGCTTTGCCTGCATTGAGCGCCAATGGAAAAAGGGCGATGTTATCGAATTGAATCTGCCGATGCCGGTGCGTCGGGTGCTGTCGCACAAGAGGGTTGAAGCAAATGCGGGTAGAGTGGCTCTGCAGCGAGGCCCAATTGTTTACTGCGCAGAGGGACTTGATAATGAAGGCCATGTTCTCAACCTGATATTACCGGATGAGGCTGAGCTGGAGGTAGGGCATAAAAAGAAATTGCTCGGTGGTGTAACGGTGATTCGTGGCAGGGCAGTTAGATTAAATGACAGTGAGGAAGGGAAAACTCTTGCAAAAAAAGAGCAGGATTTTGTGGCGATTCCATATTGTGTCTGGGCGAATCGCAGAGCTTGTGAGATGGCGGTCTGGTTGGCGCGAGATGAATCGGCAATGGAAGGAACAAGGGTAGCCGTAAAAATCGATGCGAATAAAACCGGCGAGCCGATTTCCAAATATATCTATGGTCAATTTATCGAGCATCTCGGCAGGTGCGTCTACGGCGGGATATGGGCTGAAATGCTCGAAGACCGCAAGTTTTATTTCCCCATCACGGCGAATTACAACCCTTATCGTGGCAGCCGGGGCGTCTCCAAAAATCATTCGTTTGCAGTAGTTAGCGCCTCACCCTGGCAAGTCACGGGTGCACCCAATTCGGTTGTTATGGTCAAAGAAGATGCCTTCGCTGGCGAGCATACGCCGCTAATTCAGCCCAACAGTGGCATCCGACAACTCGACCTGGGGTTGGTTAAAAATAAACGATATACAGGTTATATCTACCTCAAAACCCAGCAGCAAAGTACGAATGTGACGGTATCACTTCTCTGGGGCGATAAACCGAAAGATAGAGAAGCTGCTCGCTTTACTGCCAATGCGAACCAGTATATCAAATGTCCATTTCAGTTTACCGCTGGTGCAGATACAACAAGCGGCAAACTGGAAATCAAGGTAACAGATGGCCCATGTTTTGTGGGCACGGTCTCCTTGATGCCGGCGGACAATATCGATGGGTTCCGTGCCGATACGCTTGAATTGCTGAAAGAGCTTAATGCCCCGATGTATCGCTGGCCAGGCGGGAATTTTGTCAGCGGCTACGACTGGCGCGACGGCATCGGCGATAGGGACAGAAGGCCCCCTCGCAAAAATCCCGCGTGGACCGGAGTGGAGCACAACGACTTCGGCTTTAATGAATTTATTCGCTTTTGCCGTTTGCTTAATGCCGAGCCATTAGTAACCGTCAATACCGGTTTCGGGGACGCCTACTCCGCAGCCGCCCAGCTGGAATACGCCAACGGTTCGGCCGATACAATCATGGGCTCTTTACGAGCCAAAAACGGCGAGCCGGAACCGTTTAATCTTCGATACTGGTGCATCGGTAATGAAATGTGGGGCAACTGGCAGCTCGGGTTTATGAAGCTGGAGCACTATGTCCTTAAACATAACTGGATAGTGGACAAAATGCGCGAAGTTGATGCGAGTATCGTCCCGATTGCCTCCGGAAATGCCGGCCCCTGGAGCAAAGGGTTACTGCGGCACTGCTCGGACCATATTGACCTGATAGCGGAGCATTTTTATTGTCGGGAGGAATCGAGCGTTATCGAACATACCTCCCAAATCGCCAGCAATATTAAGCAAAGGGTTCGATTCCATCAGCAGCTGCGCCAAAGATTGGATACCCTGAAAGGCAAAGACATCCGAATCGCTATGACCGAATGGAATTACTGGTATGGTCCCCATCTGTTTGGCGAATTAGGGACCCGGTATTTTCACAAAGACGCTCTTGGGATAGCCAGAGGTCTGCATGAGTACTTTCGTAATTCGGAGATAATCTTCCTGGCCAGTTATGCCCAGACGGTCAACGTCATCGGCTGCATTAAAACTTCCAAAACTGATGCTGCCTTTGCTACTACTGCTTTGCCTCTGAAGCTCTACCGGAATCACTTCGGCACGATTCCTGTTGAAGTTTCCAGTGACCTTTTTCCAATTGATGTAGCAGCCGCCTGGACGAGCGACAAAAAGGCGCTTACAATCGGAATTGTCAATCCTTCTGAGCGCAGATACGAACTTACGATGGATTTGCAGGGTGTCGAGTTGGCCGGCACGGGCAAGCTCTGGCTGATTTGCCACTGCGACCCTATGGCCTACAATGAACCCGGCAGGGAACCTGAGGTTGTGATTGAGGAAAAATCACTTTCAGATGTCTCTGATACATTAAACGTGCCGCCACTTAGCATCTGTCTTTACAAACTAACCACGAAATAAGATACTATGGTTTTGAATATTTAATATTTGAGTTTCGTGCTTGTTTCGGATTTCGAAATTCGATATTCGGATTTGTAAAGTAGGAGGTTTTTCGATGGAATGTAAAAAAGAGCAGAATTTGAAAGATTGCAATTGTACATATCCATGTAGCAAAAAAGGAGTATGCTGCGAATGTATAAAGTTTCATTTGGCTATAAAGGAGCTGCCCGCTTGCTGTTTTCCTGATGATATTGAGAAGACCTACGACCGCAGTTTTACGGCCTTTGCCAAGGCCTGGGGATTGTAAACAAACAGGCCGAGCAAAAAAGCTCGGCCTGTTTGATAAGTATTATATTCGCTCGGCAAATTACTCTGGCAGATTCTCTGGGGCTACGTCTTTTACACTTAAATCGCCGTAGATGACACGGTAGGTTTCCGAGTCTTTCGGTTGATACCAGAAGACAGGTGTGTCAGCATCGCCGAGTTTTACGCCCTTGCCGGCATAGTGCCAGTTACCACCGCTCTCGTAAATTTGCAGGAACAGCATCCCTCGTATAAATTTCATCGCCAGTTGCTTTTTTTCATCATCTGGAATGTCCAATGGAGCAAGCTTTTCTCCAAGCAGAGGCACTTGTTTCATAATATTTTCAGTGCCTGTAGCCTCCGGGAACTTGCCATCCGTCAGAACCTCGGCCCAAATCCGCAAACTTTCAATAAAGTCCTGCTCGTTAGCCCCTGTGAAGTCGACTTCGGTTTGCTCTAACGTATATCCCGGCGGCACGTCCATACTAACCAGCGAATCATCTACAGGCACATCAAACTTGAAATTCTTCATAATCACAAATAACAGTCCCAATCGAAGCTCTACCCGTATCGGAACAGCCGTATGAGGGTCGGCCCAGATTTTCACTTCCTCATTCGGGCCTCTTGCAACAAAACCGATAACTTTTTGCCCATCGATTTCCTGTTTGCCAATTTTTTCAACATTAGGACTATCTTTTAACTTCATAAGGACTTCCCGAACAAACTCTATGTAGTTTCTTGTTTTTTCCTGAAGTGAGCCTTTTATATCAACATAAACGGCTGTTTTTGCTTCGGTATCAAGTGCGAGTATTTTTGCACTTTCCAGGTCAATAATAGAGGTCATGTTTGGCAGGTTTGATATGGTCCTTCTGATTCGTTGACCCACAACTATTTCGTGCATGACGGGGCCTGTTTCTTCGTTTTCGCCTATAATGAAGTCGAAAATCACAGTACGCGCGTTAAGGATGGGCTGGATGACCTCTGCGAAGGTTACAGTGCCGCCGAAGAATTGGTTGAAGCCAAAAAATGCTATTATGATTATCGCAGCCGCAGCGGCTAATTTTGTTATGTTGCTTTTCATAATAAACTCCCACAAAACATAATGTTGGTCTTTTCCTGTTTGCATTAAAGTTTTAGTAAAATCTTTTGATGTTTGGTCTGCGAGTTTGTGCACATCAGCCGGTACAGTTTCACTGCCGATATTTTTCAGGATTTCTTCTATTCTTTCTTCGTTCATTTTTATTGCCCTCGCTCTGCCAAAGTCGTAAGTTTGCTTTTCAAAGTCCCAATTGCCTTGGATACGTGCGATCTTGCCCCGGCTTCAGTGCAACACAATTTTTCAGCAATATCCTTGTAATCCTGCTGCTCTAAGTACCGCATTACTATTGCCCTACTTTGCTTGGCAGGAAGATGACCTATTTCGTGTCTGACCATTGAGGTTAGTTCATTTGTGTCGAGTTTTTCATCCGGGCCTTTGTTCATTCCGATTTGGCTCCGAGCAAATTCTCCATCTCTGCCGATTCTGTTCCGCCACGCTTTGGAATTGGCCGTCAGAGCAATCCGGTAGATATACGCGCCTGCTTTTTTGCTGCTAAGCTTCTCGATGTTCTGCCACATCCCTAAAAGGGCATATTGCATTGCCTCGGTGAAAAGCTCGCGGTCACCAGTCAGTTTCCAAAGAACAGATGCCAGAAATCTGATATATTTTGCTCTTATCTGTTCGAAGGTCTCTGCTCTTCTGGATAAGTTCATCTATACAGCTCCAAAATTCCTAAAACCTGAACGCGTTCGGTTTCTATATAATAATAACAGCCGAGAGTCCATTTTGTGTAAAACTTTTGCAAAAAAAACCCCTCAATAAAATTGAGGGGCTAAATATTCAAAGATTGCCACGTATCGCTTCGTGATACTCGCAATGACTAATTATCGAACTGGAATTTTTTGCCTGTCAGTCGCTCGTAGGCCTCGATGTATTTTTCACTTGTCTTTTTGCAAATATCATCGGGCAGCTCTACGCCGGGTCCGGATTTATCAAAGTTTATGCTCTCTAAGTAATTACGAACGAATTGCTTGTCGAAGCTTTCCTGGTCTCTGCCGGACTGGTATTTATCAGCCGGCCAGAAACGCGAGGAGTCCGGCGTCAATACCTCATCAATCAAAATAATCCTGTCATTGACAACTCCCCACTCAAACTTCGTATCGGACAAGATTAACCCTTTACTCTCGGCGTAATCTCCGGCCTTTTTAAAAATCTCTATACTTTTATCACGCACATAGTTGGCTTGCTCTTCTCCAATAATATCCACGCACTTATCAAAGCTGATATTTTCATCGTGAGTTCCTCTCTCGGCTTTTGTCGCCGGCGTAAATATAAATTCCGGCAGTTTCTCGCACTGCCGTAAGCCCTCCGGCAGCTTCTGTCCGCAAATTGTCCCGCTTGCCTGGTATTCCTTCCAGCCCGAACCAGCCAGATAACCGCGCACCACGCACTCAATCGGCAAAACATCACCTTTTTTAACTAACATACTTCGTCCAGCCAGCTGTTCCTTAAAATCACGAAAAGAAGATGGGAAACTATCTATATCAGTACTAATTAAATGATGCTCAATATCATCTTTTAGAAAATCAAACCAGAACAGCGAAATCTGGGTCAAAACAATTCCTTTGTAAGGTATTCCGTTGGCCATGACCACATCGAAAGCGCTTATTCTGTCGGTCGCAACTATCAGCAGCTTATCGCCAAGGTCATATATGTCTCGAACCTTGCCTCGACTTGGCTCAACTCCAGCTATATTTGTCTTCAAAACCGTCTCCATAATAATCCTTCCCTTAAGTCGTTTAAGTCGTTTTCTTGCTACTTTTGTCTTTTTCCTTTTTTAATTTCTTCGTTTTTTATTCTGTCGTCAACATACGCAAATACTTTTTCTTTAACTCTTTCGACATCGCTGGTTCTCGGTAGTAAATCAATCAGCATCTCCAAGAATTTGCGCTGTCTGAGCTGTTTCAGCGTCGCAGTGAAGTTCACATCGTAAACCCACCCAAGCTGGCAAAGTTTCATATCATTTATTGTTCGTAGCTTGTTGTAGGCTATCTGCTGACCACGAAGGACTTTTTCGACTATCTCGTCTGAATATCCCGGCTCGTCCGGGAGCTCCAGCTCCAGCTTGAACGCTTGAGGATTGTCTTGGTACTGTCTGTAGTATTCCGTTACTACATAGAGCACATCTATTTTATCAGCATCTCGTATCAATTTCGAAAACAAAAGGCAATCGCCATCTAAATTCCTCGGCAATTCTTTTAGTCCGTGATATTCAATCGCTTTCTCTATAAACTCTCTTTCTTTTTCCTCTACTTCCTCAAGCACTTTCTTCTGGCGAAGGACCTCTAAGCCGAGCAGGCAATGGTTCACGCTTCTGGGGTCGTTATATGTTCGGTATCTGACAAACTGCTCGAATCGACCAATATCGTGAAAGAGCGCTATCACCTCCGCTATTCGCTTCTGGTTGTCTGACAAATTTAGCTGTTCGGCTAAATACATCATTTCTTGACACGTTCGCCGACTGTGCTCTTCCTTGAGCTTCAAATGGGCATTTACAAACTCATCATCACCATAAAAGTGAGCCACGTAATTGTCAAACCAGGCCTTGAAATTCTCAACCTGCTCTTGCTTCACAGCGTCTTGGTCTCCTAATAAAGAGTCTTTTCGCCCGAGTTTTTAGTAAAAACCATATCCTATAATGGCCAACCTCGGATATAATACAGTCCAAATCGATAATAGTCAAAGGAGCAAAACGATATGCCAACAGTAAAAGACATTATTGTCAGAAAACCCACGGAAGAAGAGGCCAAAACCTGCAAGGTCTGGCCAATCTGGAAATGCCAGCCAAGCACCTTCAACTGGGCATACACAGAAAAGGAAACCTGCCTTCTCATCGAAGGCAATGTAACGGTAACCGACGGCAAAGATTCGGTAAGTTTCGGCCCGGGCGACCTTGTGGTTTTCCCGCAGGACCTCGAATGTACCTGGCAGGTTACCGAAGCTGTAACAAAACACTACAACTTCGGCTGAAAAAAGATTGAATCTTGTTTGGATTTAGATTTTTCGTACGGCGAGTGTATAGATTGGTCTTTGGTCTTTTAGGTATTTTCTTTCATAGTTGGTACCGGTTTGTTCGCTGGAGTCGGCTCCTGCGGCGTGGAGAAATTCAATTTCCTCGAGCTTTTCACTCTGGTCAGTTATCATCTGCTTTATTTTCTCAAAATGGTCGAAGTGGTCGGTAGCAATTCTTATCTGGCCTTTGGTCTTTAAGCAGCGCAGCAGATTCTGCAAATTAGCAGGGCAGAGGAAGCGCCTTTTGTAATGTCGTCTTTTCGGCCAGGGGTCGGGGAAATATATGTGGAAACAGTCGATGGAGTTATCAGGGACAAAGTTGGTTAAAAAGGTAGCGGCATCGGTGCGTATTATCCGCACATTTGTCAGTCCCCATCGGCCTATGCGGTCTACGGCATAGCGATAATATTTGTTGGCCCGTTCGATGCCGAGGAAATTCACATCTGTATAGGTTCTTGCCTCGTTTAGCAAAAAGGTGGCTTTGCCCGAGCCGATTTCGATGTGGACCGGGCCGGGACGTCCGAAAATCTTGATAAAGTTGATTTTGTCATCCAAATCTTTGGGGGGTAGCGTGACTGAAGGATAATCTTTTAATTTTCGGGCCATATTGTCCCTTTGTGCCCTCAAAAGGCACTATACGTTACAGAAATATAGGTTCGATAACACTATTATACAAAAGACAGGGGCTTTAGGTAGGGTCTGGAACAGTCGTTTGTTTGTATCGTGATTAAAGCGGGTACGGGGACAAATCGATAAAAAATGTGAACCGGTTCTTGGCTAATTCGTATTTAATTATAAGACATGAGCGCAAACTAAAGGTAAGGAGAACGGGAAAATGATTCTCCAATTGTTTAGAGCGCGGCACAAGCAGATACTGATTGACATCAATACTCAAAAAGACTTCCTCCTGGCGAGGGGCAAAGCATGCATAAGAAACCACAGGAGGATATTAGCGCATATTCGCAGGATGATGGCCTGGGCGCGAGCCGGAAACATCCCAATTATCTCGACTGCTGAGGTTTATCCGGATAACAACGGTAACGGTGCCATTCAATATTGTATCGACGGCACAGAGGGACAGAAAAAGATACGGTACACGCTCCTTGGGAGCCGAATAAATTTTCCTGCAGACGGCAGTACCGATTTGCCGAGGGACATGCTGCGGCGGTACAGGCAGATTATTCTTCACAAGCGTTGCGTTGACCCGTTTAAAGAGCCGCGGATTGACAGGCTGCTCAGTGAAGTGCGAGCCGGTGAGTTTATTCTGGTCGGTGCCAGTGCCGAAGGTGCTGTAATGGCAACGGCCCTGGGATTGCTACAGCGAGGCAAAAGAGTCAGCATTGTAGTTGATGCGGTGGGTTCACATAATAAAAGAGAAGCGAGGTTGGCACTGCGGAAAATGGAGGCGAAAGGTGCGAAGCTGATTGAGACTAAGAAACTTGCGGGGACATCACATCTAAGGCATGTTGGGATATGCGATTGCAAAAGCTGTCGGGGATTGACAGGCAAAACAGTGCTTGAGGATGATTAGCATTTAATTTTTTGTATCGAGCGTTTTCAATTCGTAATACTATTTTAGGATGGGGGTTTTTTTAGCTCTTCGATTTTTGGCAGGTCTTTGAGTGAGTTTAGGCCGAAGACTTCAAGGAACTTTTTTGTTGTGCCGTATAGCATTGGTCTGCCCAGGACCTCTGCTCGGCCGACAATTTTGACCAGGCCTTTATAGCAAAGGGCTCGAATTATCTCGCCGGCCGCAACGCCTCTGATGGCCTCGATGTCAGCTCGCATAACCGGCTGTTTATAAGCAATTATCGCAAGCGTCTCCAATGCCGCAGGGCTTAGCTTGCTGTCGCTGCGGACGCGAAGCAATTTTTTAAGCCAGTGGTTGTAAGGGCTTAAGGTGAGCAGTTGATAGCCGCTGGCAATTTGCTCTATTCTAAAGGCATTATTGTTGGCCTGATATTTGTCATTTAGGTTTTGAATGTGCTGGCGGATTTGCTTTACGGAGGTCTCAACGATATTAGCTAATCGTTTCGCAGAGAGTGGCTCATCGCCGGCGAATAAAACCGCTTCTATAACCGACTCAACCGTCGGCTCGTTGCTTCCGCCTTCGCTGAAGCTACGGCGGACAGGCGTCGCTCGTTCGTGTTCTTCTGTCATATTTCTTTCCATCTAAATGGGTCTGCGTCTTTTTTACTGATTTTTATTGTTACTTGTTTTAACTTTTTTTGCAATTGTTTAGCGATTTTTTTTAATATAAACCGTTCCGAGACACTATGACTTAAGCAGATGCAGGTCAGGCCGGCTTCTTTCCCGGCTAATGCCTGATGATGTTTCAACTCGCCTGTGAGATACAAATCTGGCTTTGCGGCGATGACCAGATTGATGAGCTTGCCGCACGAGCCGGCGCAAACCGCCGCTGTTTTTACCAGACGCTTTTCATTTCCAACAATGCCGATGGCTTTCGCTCCGGTATATTTTTTTATTCTCCTGATAATTTGTTCGGTCCGCATAGGTTTAGCGAGCTTGCCGATTCTACCCAGGCCGAATTTAGTCTGAGGATTGTAGAGTTTAAAGACATCAAAGGCGGGCGTCTCGTAAGGATGTGCGTTTTTCATTGCGGCTATTGCATAGTCGAGTTTTTCCGAAGGCACAATCGTCTCGAATCTTATCTCCGGCACCTTTTCCAATTTACCCTTTTTTCCTATAGCTGGCTTTGCTGCTTTCAAAGGCAAAAAGCTGCCTGCTCCTTCAGTTCCGAAACCACAATGGCTGTAGTTTCCAATTGCACCTGTGCCGGCGGCAAAAACCGCATTGGAAACTTTATTCACTGCTTTGATGGGAACAAAAACAACGAGTTTGTAATTTTCGCCGATGGGACTATCCCCTCGACTTCGCTCGGGACGGGCAACATAATCGCCGATGGGCTTTGCATCATGGATACCAATAATCTCTGCAAGGCCGTCGTTCACTCCGCCTATGGCGGCATCCAGAGCCGTATGTATCGAAAAAACCGCCACCCCACAGCGGGCCAAACCATAGACAATGCCGCTGGCGCCGTCAGCGGTGATTTTCTTTAGGCCGTCCCAGATAACGGGATGATAACTTACAATCAGGTCGGCCTTTAATCTCTTTGCCTCAGCAAGAACTGCTTTAGTGATGTCAATAGTCAACAGGATATTTTTGACCTTCTTCTCTGGGTCGCCAATGAGCAGCCCGACATTGTCCCAGTCCTGTGCCAGCTCAAGCGGAACTATTTTCTCGATTTGTTCTGCAATATCTTTTACTTTCATAATGCTTTTCTTTTAAGCCTTCCGCTGATGTATCGCCAGAGCTTTCCAGCGTTAAAATATACGTGGATGATGGTAAGTCCCAGCGTAACATAGACAAAGTACCGGTGCGGAACAAACCTGCGTAGGTCCAGTTGTGCCTGGATATAACCCGTTACTGCCGTCATAGCAAGCGAAACTAACAATAGAAAGCTGACGATGTAATTAATATCCTGACGTCTCATAGGCAGCCGACCGGATGTAGATAAATAACGGCTTCTTTTTGGCCGTCAACATCAATCAATTGATTAACTTTTTCATCTAAAAAGGCGCCGGCACAAACAGAACCCAGCCCCAGGGATGTTGCCTGCAGATATATATTCTGGCTGATGTGTCCGGCTTCCATATATACATATCGCATGCCTCTTTCTCCATAATTGTGGCGGACGCGGTCAAAAATCGCTGACAGAATAAAGGTTGCTGCTGCTTTGCCTAAAGTCTCTTGTTTCATACCTGCATCAGTAACCTGGTCACGGAAATCCCCGGCTTTGACCAACTCTATTGCATGGTCTAATACCGAATAGTGATAGATACCCCTTGGCAAATCCTGCACATTATTAACGACCACGTAAACTTCAAAAGGGTATAAGGCTCCTGCTGATGGTGCCGTACGCAGAGCTTTGCCATACATTTTTCCCGTTACTCCCTGGGCGGCAAATAGAAGCTGCGACAGTTGTTCTTTACTGATGGGTTTTGTGGAATAGTTGCGTATGGAACGGCGTTTTTCGAGGGCTTCTTCGACAGTCATCCCGGAATATTTCGGTTTCGGTAATTCTATCTTTTTTGCGTTGGGATAGGATTTATACTGAGGTGGTTTTTTGGGTTTTTTGCGAAATATGTCCCCAATGGCGCCTCGCCATGTTAAGTGAGTCTCATAGTGAAAGCGGTCTGCGATACTCATCTTTTGCTCTTGCTCTTTCTCCTGAGCCAACAACACGCCAGCAAGTGTTAAAACGATTAACAGTGCTGCTACTGGCATAAGTTTATACAATCTTCGTATAATGTCCGTGTTTTGCATTTGGTTTTCTCTCGTATAAGATTATTTTTTTTGACATTCATTTTTGGCAAACTCATCAAAGTATTTATGTAGCTTTTTAGTTGTTGGCCCGACCTTGCCATCACCTACATCGTGTTTTTCTACCTTGCATACCGGCAGAATTTGCATAATTACATTGGTCAGGAAAATTTCATCGGCGGCCAGCAAATCGTTTATGGATAAGTCCTTTTCGACTAACTTGATGGAATTTCTTAAGGCGATTTGGCAAATGGTCTTTCTTGTTACGCCCGCCAGCACCGGTGTCCATATAAAGGGGGTGTAGAGAACCGAATCCTTGACCAAAAACACGTTGCTTATGCACCCTTCAGCCAGTCGATTATCCACCGTGAACCACAAGGCCTCTGCTGCTTGCTTTTGGTGTGCCAGCTTCAGCGCGAGCATACGCGAGAAATAGCTTATTGTTTTGTGTCCGTAAGTCGGCTCAGCGGTATTCTGCCTGAATGGCGATAGCGCTACCATAACGCCATTTTTGTAGTATTCGGGCGGGTAAGGGTTTAATTTTGTGGCGGTGATAAGAAGTGTTGGCTTTTGCTGCTCGTTCTTTTTAGACATTGGCCCGGAAGTTATAGTCAGCCGCAAACGCGCCTCGGTCAATTTATTTGCCTTGAGCAGTTTATAGATGGAATCGGTAATATATTTTCTGTCGTAAGTTTCTCCTATTGGTATCGATAAAGCATTTGCGCTGAAAAAGAGTCTATCCAGATGGTCCTTGAGCGAAAATACAACGCCATTGTCGGCTCGCATCGTCTCGAACAGCCCAGCCCCATACAGAAATCCGCTGTCCGTGACGGATATACAGGCCTTTCCAATATCAGCTAATTTATCATTTAGAAAAACTTTTTCTGCCATAATGTCTCGTATTGCGTATGTCGTATTGCGTTAACCATTTACGCAATGCTCAATACGCACGACGCATCACGCTTGTTATTCCTGCCAGCAGTGCCCTTGCTTTTGTGATTGTTTCATCCCATTCGGCTTGTGGGTCGGAATCGGCGACTATTCCGCCGCCGGTCTGTGTAAAGGCCTTTTGATTTTTGATAATAATCGTTCTGATAGCGATGTTCAAGCATACACTTCCATCGAGGCCGATGTAGCCGATACTGCCGGTATAAACGCCTCTGGCTGTCGGCTCGGTCTCATCGATGATTTCCATCGAGCGGATTTTTGGGGCGCCGGTGATAGAGCCGCCGGGAAACATCGCCATAAGAGCTTCGCAGAATGTAATCTCCTCGCAGAGTCGGCCGGCTACAGTAGCTACTGCATGAAAGACGGTTGGATATGTTTCGATTGTTCTCGGCTGGATTACTCTTCGTGTGCCGGGTATGCATATTCTGGCTACATCGTTTCGCTCAAGGTCGATTATCATATTCAATTCTGCCTTTTCTTTTTCGCTTGTTAGCAGTTCGTTGAGATTTTTTTTGTTAGCTTGAGTATCGTTTGCAATATATGGCCGGGTGCCTTTAATCGGCTTGGTTCGGATGAGACAATCGGTAATTGTGATGAACATCTCAGGAGAAGCGCTGACTATGTAAAAATCACCGCCGTCGATATAAGCTGCGTATGGGCTGGGATTGAAATAGTTTTGCCAGTGAAAAAGGTCTATCGCCCCGGCATTGTAATCACATTCGAATCGCTGTGAGAAGTTGATTTGGTAAACATCGCCGTCATAAATATATCGCTTTATTTTCTCGAGCATTCGCAGGTAGTAATCTTTATTCATATTGCATCGAATCTTGCCTGTCGGCAGACAGGTTTGCGAAAAATCTATTGTCTCAAGGTCAGCGGATGCAGGCGGTTTTATGCGGATTCCCTGGGATTGAGCCAGTAAGTTTTTAAGGGCTGCAAGTTTATCCTGTGGTTTTTCGAGGTCGTTCGGCAATTCTATAGCAATCAGCCAGAAGTCGTTTTTTAGATGGTCGTAGGCAATAAGGCGGTCGTAAAAGCATAGCCGAATCAACGGCATTTGAAGGTCGTCTATGGTGGTTTCCGGCAGAAGCTCGATATATCGGCCAAGCTCGTAGCTGAAATATCCGACCCATCCGCCACAGAAAATGCCTTTCGGCAATTTCGTCCCTGCGTATTGCGTATTGCGTATTGTGCCTGGTTCAAGGTTGTATTTCGTCAGAGCCTTGTGCAGTTTTTCGAAAGGGTCTTCTTGGCCTGCTCTAAATTCAAATAACTCTTTAGGTTCAGTGGCCCAATAGCTGAATCTGTCTGCATCAGCTTTGGAGATATTACCGCCAAGGATGGATGCGCTTCTTTGGCAGGCGAAAATCTCACTTAGTGCCGGTAAATCTATCGCTGCGCGGATTTTCTTATAGTGTAGTTTGCAAATAATGCTTTGGCGTAAGCCATCTTGGCGATTATCTGTCTCGACAACTGTCCCTGTTGTCATTGCAGCAGACCTTTCTTGAACTCGTTTATAATCTGCACGCCTGAAGAAGTGCCTATTCTATCAGCTCCTGCTTTAATCATATATAGCGCCTGTTTTGCGGTTCTGATTCCACCGGCTGCCTTTATTTTACAGCTTGGGGCTGTTTCTTTCATCAGTTTTATGTCCTCAACAGTTGCTCCACCGGCAGGGTTCATCCCTGTGCTTGTCTTTATAAAGTCAACGCCGCACTTATCTGCGATTCGGCAGGCAAATATCCTTTGTTCACGGGTAAGTGCCGCCGATTCGATTATCACTTTCAGCACAACAGCAGGTCTCATTGACCGACAAACTTTCAGTACTGCCTGAAGTTGATTTAGAAGGTATCGTTCATCGCCCTCGATTATCGCTGCCAGGTCAGCTACCATATCAATCTCATCGGCGCCGTCAAAAATAGCTCCTTTTGTCTGAGCGACTTTGATTTTAGTTGTATCGGCGCCGAGCGGCAGACTGACTACGCCGCCGATTTTGACTTTGCTGCCGTGCAATTTTTCCGCCGCCAAAGCCACCCATCGCGGATTGACTGATACTGCATAAAAGCCATAACTTTTCGCTTCCTCGCACAACTGTCTGATTTGCTCACTTGTAGCTGTTGCACTTAGCAGGGTATGGTCGATACAGCCGGCTAGTTCATTGTCTAACATTTGATTATCGTTATTCGACTTATTGCTATCACGGTTTTTAAAACGGACCACGACCCTTTCATCTAAGGAATTCGAACCGCCCGCACGTAATATTTGTAATATTTGAAGTAAGTAATATCTACACCATCCTGTGCAAAATCAAGGGTATAAGCGATATTGGGGTCATCCGGCCATTCGTCGCGTGTCCAATATCTCTCAACTTTTGTTTCAGGAAAGAGTCGTTCATCTACGGAAGGCCTACGACCCATAACGACAATACTTCTTAGCTCAGCAACAGTTGGCAATCTCCAGTCCCAAAGTCCTGCAAGAGGCAGCTTTTCGCAATACTCCTCTGCCTCATTGAAATCGCGTTGCTGACCATCATCCTTTTTCTGCCATATCAATCCTGTACTATTGTCCCTGATTGTCCCATCTCCTTTATCGTACCACCTTTCCTGAAATTCCTTGTGAAGGGTTGTGATTCCTTCTGTGTTAAGAGATATCTTTGAATTCCAGCCCGGAACCAGCCATCTATTGCATTTGTCGCATATGACATCCGGTGGGATAGCGGTTATTCTATGACATTGATGACACGCCAAATTAAGTCCTCTCCATGGGTCGATATCGATGACCGGCACCGACAATTTGGTCCCACAGTTTGTACAATTTAAGTTTGCATCATAAAGAGCAGTATCTCCTAATGGACCACCGCAACCTGAGCATGTTTCTCGCGTACAAGGATCGCCAGCATGAAACCAAATGGAGTAATCAGTCCTGTTTTGGCAGCATTTCATGCAAACAGCTTGTCTGTAAATTTTTTCTCCCAATCGCCTGACAAAGTGTATCCTCTCAAAGTCATTGAATGGCTTACCACATATGTCACAGGTAATCATTTTCTATTGCCTTCTTTGAGTAGCAATTCCAGATAACTTAAAATAAACATAGCACTTTGTTTGTGTGAGTTTTGGGTAAGGCCTCGAATGGCGCATTTTCTGCTGTTGCCAGATTTATGTTTTTCTATAAGCTGCTAAAAACTCGTCTCTTGTAATTCCAGACTGGTTGCAAATCGTTCTTAACGTAGAGGCCTTTATTTTCGGATGATTCGGCATAGTCAGAGGAGTCTTGCTTCCATCGGGGTTTTCACGCACCATTGAGATGTGCTCTTTCTCTCTTACAGGTTGAAAACCCAGGGCTTTTAACGCCTTTACTACCTTTCGCTTAGGCGCATCGGCAGGAAACTTTGCCATCAAACTTCTACTCCGGTTTCAGCAACAAAGGCCTCAATAATTCTTGGTTCCACCTCAAGCACTTCTTTACCAAAGGTTTCGATATGAAAACGAATTGCAGACTTCACATCAGAAAGGGCCTCCTCATAGGTGTCTCCCTGCCCGACTACAACTCCCTTGATGCCCAATGGATACGCTACATAACCGTCGGGATGCTTTTCTACAACGATTTTAAACTGTCTCATAACAAACTCCTCATTTTCTTAGCAATAATAGACAACATAGGATAACCGAAAAACTTCGTTTATGCAAGGATTTAAAGTCCCAAATTCTCACTCTTTATATGTAGTCTTTCTGTTTGAAGAATTCTATGGCGCTGTTGGTATCTGCAAAGACTTTTGTAGCTGTCTGTGTGACGAATACCGAAGGGTTCTGCTTTGCCGTCCAGATGACGAAGACCTCTTTGGCTGCCTCGTGAGCGTGCTGGAGCTCTCTTTCCACGCCGCTGGAAACCGCTGCTCGGCCGTCGGCCAGTGTCGGAATGAAGCTTATTATCATGTCCGATTGGTCAATTAACATAAAATCACGGGCGTATATTTGACTGTTAATATCGCGTTCGATTTGCTGGACCTCAGCCAGGTCCAGCCGAACCTTTCGTCCAAGTGCTGACACCTCGACAAAATATGACCCCTGCTCTGAGGCCTTATGCGCATAGTGCGGCAGGTACGATTCCTCCAAATCAGCAGGGTCGAAGCAGATGAAAAATTGTTTCATCAATCGCCGAAATTCGTCGATTTCTTCCTGGACACTTTTTATATCGGCAACGAGTGTCATCGGAAAGCTCAAATATGCTTTTTTGCAGGAGCGGTCAAAGACGAGTTTATAAAATGTTTCGATGGTTGGCTCTTCGGCACCGCGGGCAAGACAATAAAAAGGAACTGATTCGTCAACTCCCTTGCAGAGCATTTCTGTGCCTATTATTTCTTCCTCTCGCCAAACAATCAGGTCTTTTAGGGAGTGTTCTACAGAGTGCTCATCGATGAGCCGGGTATGCAGGGCGGTGACACCATCAATCAAACAGATATACATATCGGTGTTGAGTTGGCGCATTTGGTCGAAGTCCACCGCTGGAAACAATCCATGCCGCCAGCGAAAAGTTGCGTGAGTATTGACAATGAGATTGGGAACCTTTTCGGCTTTTGCGATGATATCCTTGAAGACACTGCGGCGAAGCGAGCTTAACCTTTTCATTGGTATATCGAGGATTTTGCCGGCCGGAATATCAGGTGCTTCGGCATACATCATTTCGCCGACATTGCGTAAAAGCACCTTTTTGCCTTTATTAGCTGCGAATTGACATACCCTTTGAAGGTAGCTTTTTTTGTCAACGCCGACCATCCCGCTAACAACGATTATCATAGCACCAGACTCCGGACTCAAGTCTTTAAAGGTTTTTCAATCTTTGCTCTCTGTCGTAATCTTTCAGCGCAGCGATAATCTCGCCCATATCGCCGGCCATTATCTTATCAAGGCTATAAAGCGACAGGTTGATTCTATGGTCGGTAACGCGATTTTGTGGGTAATTGTATGTCCTGATTTTTCCGGACCTGTCACCTGTGCCTATCATAGTTCTTCGTTGCAAATCGCGCTCAGCCCTTTTTTTGCTCTGGTAATATTCGTAAACCCTGCTTCTTAGGACTCTCCAGGCCTTGGCGCGATTCTTGTGCTGGCTTTTCTCATCCTGCATGCTGACGGTAATTCCACTTGGAATATGCTCGAGTTTAACGGCACTACTAACCTTGTTTACATTTTGTCCACCAGGCCCACTGGCTCTGCTGACGTGCTCGACGACGTCGTTGGCGGCTATCTGAATGTCCAACTCCTGCGGCTCAGGCAGTACTGCTACTGTTGCAGCGGAGGTGTGAATTCTGCCCTGTGATTCGGTCTGTGGGACTCGCTGAACGCGATGGCCGCCGGCTTCATAGACCAACTCAGCCCATACTCCAGGGCCTTTGACGTTGAATATAGCTTCGCGAAAACCACCCATCTCTGTCGGACTGAAGTCAAGCTGTTCGACCTTCCACTTGCGACTATCAGCGTATTTAACGTACATATTGTACAAATCTCGCGCGAACAAAGCCGCCTCTTCTCCGCCGGTACCTGCTCGTATTTCCATTATGACTGAATCAATAGCCATCTCATCAGCCATCACAAGCATATTTTGGATTTCCTCAAACAGGCCATTCTTTTTATCTGAAAGCTCTTGCACTTCTTCTCTTGCAAGGGCCCTGAAATCCTCATCGATTGTGCTATCAGATAGTATCTGCTTTGCATCTTCGAGGCCGGCTATCGTCGTTTTATACTCTCGATATTTGGTAACTACCGCTTTTAGTTTGCCATGCTCTTTAGATAGAGCAATAAGTCTGGCAGAATCGCTGGCAATTGCAGGGTCAGCAATCTGCTTTTCGATTTTGGTAAAGCGAGCTTCAAGCTCATCGAGTTTTGTTAGTAAGCTGTCTTTTTTTTCAGCCATAAACATAGCCCTCCATTCGGGTCTGCCTGTCCATAAGCCCCCGACTTTATGTTGGGGGTTTTGACCGAAAAAATAAAAAATAGCGAATAGCAGGCAGCAAATAGTGGATAAACAGGAGCTAAATGCTAAAAGCTATGCGCTATTATACGTGGCAAAACAGCTATTGTTGTTGGTCTTTGTTGTTCTTTTTGGGGTCCCCATTTTCCGGTTTTTTACCTGCCCCGCCGTCTTGCGACGCAGGTCGGGGCGACGGGGAAGATGGGGCGCCTTTGATGTAACTTGTGCCGTATTTCTTTTGGAATCGCTCTATTCGGCCGGCGGTATCAACGTATTTTTGTTTGCCGGTATAGAACGGATGGCACATAGAGCAGATTTCAGCGTGGATTTCTTTTGCTGTGCTGCGGGTCTCGAAAGTATTACCGCAACCGCAGTGAACCACCACCTTATTGTATTCCGGATGTATTCCTTTTTTCATAACTGCGGCACCCTTATATATCTAATGCTGTAAATATTAATTAGTATCGACAAATATTTCAATAGAAATTTTTACAAATTACCGACTTTCAGCCGTTTTGAGAACGAGAAGCTATATTTGCTTTGTTATTTGGCCAAAACAGGGTATCCGTCCTCCACCTTTTTGCTAAAACCAGTATTACCAGCCTGAAAAACACCCCAATTTTTAAGAAACTTTGAAGGTCTGTTTATTTTGATTCGATAATACAGTAGCTAAACTTTACCCCGTTAAAAAGAAAGCCCTGTCTTTTAGGCGGGTAAGAATATTACAGTGAGGGCTTGCCCCGTTAGAAACAATTTTCCTAACGGGGTGAAGGTTTACCCGCCGTAGGCGGGTTTAAAGCCCCACCCGAGATTTCTCCGCAAGGAGTCCCTAGGACTAACGGGGTTTATGTAGAAGGGTGTATGTATAAGCCGGATATGGAGCTGTGATAATGCGAATCAGGTATGTTGTTTCCACAATGGTATTTTGGGGGCGTGAGCACTCGCTTTCTTTTGAGCAGGAGTGCCAATTCTTAAGGTCTTTGGGCTTCGGAGTAGAGTTATTGCCACATATAAAAGGTCAGAGCGAGTGCCGTTATGAGAGGCGTAATTGGCCAAGATTGGTCGCCGCTACTGATGGTATGCTGGTCTCAATGTGCTCTCGCAGCGATAGACCCACATTAGAACAGTGGAATGAGCAAATCGAGTGCGCCAGGCATCTCAATGCAAATATTGTGGCAAGTTTACAAAGCTTAGGCATCGGCGGAGACAGCGAGCTTAACGGCTTTGCTGCCGACGTAGTCAATCTGGCTGAGCATAACGAAGTCAAATTGTGCCTCGAAACCGGCTCGCTGTCGGTGCTCAAGAAGGTCGGTGAAAGATTTGATACTCTCTGGTATTGCCTCGACACCGGCTATGCCAATCTGGATACGCAATTCGGCTTCAAGCGGTATGTGGATGATTTGGCTCCGAGAGTGGCTCATTTGCACCTGACCGATAATTATGGCCGAACGGACGACCACGTGCCGCCTGGCCTGCACGGTGGTATATCACGTGAGAATTGGGAATACCTGTTAAACGTTTTAAGTAAATATGGCAATGATATAGTTGGTTCGCTTGAAATGTGCCCATATATGCCGGCTGTAATGATACGCCAGGCCAGCGATTTTTTGTTTGACGAGTTAAAATGGCCTGACCAGCCCCAAAAGCAACCCGGCTACGCAGACGCAATCTATAACCCTATATAGCAGAACTGGATAAATGGTTAAATAAAGTGCCTAAAGTTAAAAGTGCCTAAAGTGTTTTAGTTAATTGGTTAATTAGTTGATTAGTTAATTGGTAACTAATTCTCTAATTCACTAATCAACTGTTTCTACTTTAGTTCACTTTAGTCACTTTAGCTCACTACTCACCAGTTACCAATCATCATTTAACCATTACTGTTTGTTTTCGGTGTCTGTTTTCTCGCGGAGTTCATTCATCTCTGCCTTGGTCTTTTTCTTGTCCTGCTCGTTGCCTATCATATAGCCGCCAGCGGCGCCTACGCCTGCCCCTATTAGGGTCGATTCGGTATCATGCCCTATGGCCTGACCGGCACCAGCCCCGGCTGCTGTCCCAATTAGAGCACCCGTTTGGGCATCGCTCTCACATCCGACAACAAATGTCAGGCCTAAGCTCACAACGGTTGCCATTAGAATTGTTACCCACTCTTTAGACATTTTATACCTCCATCTTCTTTTCTCTTGCTCTACAGTATAGAGACGAATTTTGCTCCTGTCATCCCTTAATTTTTATTTTACTACTCGTTGTACGAAAGGGTCGAGCAAGCAGCTTCATCGCAATATGGTCCGAATATCGTTATGTTTATAGGAGCTTGGTGATTTGGGGTGGTTGGTTTACCAGGGTTTTCGATTTCCTGTTCCTGCAAGATTAGGAATGGCTGAATTGACGTAAGTGCTTGCAGCAGAGTAGGTTATGGGGAGGCAACAGCATTATCAGGCAAAATCCTTCGTATATGGCCAATAATGGGGATTATGCGTCCGTGGAGCTCGTCGGGCCAAGAGGTATTGCGATTAACCCTCAACGGGATTTGTCCGATATGGGGAGAAGCTGTATGGTGCAATAAGGGAGTTATCTGCTGTGATACGGTAAACGATAAGACCATGCTGCTTGGCAGATTAAAGTAATGGGGATTTTGCGCCCCCACTCTTGTCTTCGACAAGAAGACGTGGGGGTGCTAATTAAGCGTAACAGTTATGATTGGAAGATTAGTTACATTTAGTTGGAGAGTTTTCGTTATAGCGGCGATTCTCTACAGCGGACGGGCTTTTGCTGAAGAGGGGGCGCCTGAGAAAGAAGCGGATTTATTTGAGATGTCTATCGAGCAGTTGATGGAAATAGAGGTTGCCTCGACTGCGACCCTGACCGAAGTCAAGCCCCGGCTGGTTCCGGCTGCTGTCACCGTTATCACGGAAGAACAAATACAGGCCTCGGGCGCCCGCAGTCTGTTCGAGCTGCTCGATATTTACGTGCCGAACCTGCAATGGACGCGAAATCACTGGGAGGCGGATAATCTTGGGCTCCGCGGTATCATAAGCGACCATGATGATAAGTATCTGCTTCTGGTTAACGGGCGGGTGATGAACGAAAGGACTCACTATGGTGTAGTCAGTGAGAAGGACCTTGTGATGATGAGAGACATTCACCATATCGATATAGTTCGCGGTCCGGGTTCTGCCATGTACGGGCCTGGTGCTGTAGCTATGGTAATCAATATTATCACACATAACGCTGAGACTTTTCAGGGCACGGAGATAACAGGCCGGCTTGGCGCCGTTGAGGAGTTTTACTCAGGTGAGATAAGGCATGGACGCAAGTTTAAAGATGGGGATGGCGGTTTCTTTGCTTATTTTGGCATAGCCCAATATCTGGGTGCCGACAAGTATGATGCCCCTCAGATTTTCGCACTTGATTTTCCCGCCGGGGACCCTTGGCTGCCAGCCGATGGCGCCCAGGCAGGCAAACCGCTGACGGGGCCTCCGCTTAATCGCGATGGAGAGACCTGGAGGAATCTCCCACCTCTGAAGATATACGCCGAAATAACAAAGGGCGACTGGGACGTATGGGCGCGTTATACTCGCGGCGGCCAGCAGTTTATTCCGGATATCGGGATTTTGGCCCGCGATCCCTATGGCTGGGGCGACGCTTCTTGGATGCAGCCGTATCTGCAAAGCGGCTATGGTTATCAGCAGGCAACTGCTTATGTTGGGTATAACAAAGAGTTTAACGAGAAGACCAATTTGGAACTGGCATTCAGCTACGATATGTTCGATTTTGAGCGGTCCATGATGAATGTGGCTGTTAAAGATGCATATCGAGAGGACGAGTATTACGGCAAGGCACTGCTAAAGTGCGATATTAACAAGAAGCATAAGATAGCCCTCGGGTTTGAAGTATCGCATCAGGAGTTAGGCATAAAAAGCCCCGGCTGGCCGTCTGGTTATATGGTAAGTCTTGGCGAACCCGCCAATGCCAGGTTTAACGATTACCCAGCAGAAATTGAAATGCCACGCTGGTCAACAAATCTATATTCTATTCTGGGTGAGCATCAGTGGACAATTAGCGACCAGTTGACAAGCTTTATCGGGGGGAGGGTGGACCGCCATACCCATACTGTAGAAATGTTCTCGCCGAGAGCGTCTCTTGTTTACACGCCGAACAAAAAAGATACATACAAGATTATGTGGGCAAGGTCCGTGCGAGCGAACTATGAGGAAGAGATGAAATTTCAGGCCGACTCCGGGGGCGGTGTTAGTGACCCCGAAAAGCTCGACAGCTTTGAACTTCGCTACGAACGTCAGCACAGTAAAAACCTCGACTTCGCCGCATCGATATTCGTTCACTACAACCTCGAACTTATCGCCTGGAGCCAAGTAGGACAAGAAGGCAGTAGCACCACCCTTGGTGAACAAGAGGAATATGGCTGTGAGCTTGAGGCCTCTTACCACACCGATAAGACCCGTCTGATTATCTCCCATGGATATACGAAGCTTCATGACTTTGAACTTGCGCCGGGCAAGAACACGCTAACGACCGCCAAACCGTACGGTTATGGCGACGACCTGGCCAACTGGTCCAATCATATAACCAAACTGACCGCACGGCACAAGCTGGACGAGAGATGGACGCTTGACGGCTCGCTGCGTATCTACTGGGGATTTCCAGGTATGAGGGACTACTGTCATTATAGAAAAAACCCGACGGATAAAGCGAACAGGAACGACTATCCGGTAATGGAACCCGGATGGAACCGTGGCTATCGCGGCAACTATTATCTGAATCTGGGCCTGCAGTACCAGCCGAAGGAGAATCTGACGTTCCGTGTTGACGGTTATAATTTGCTCGGGATTTTCAATAAGGACCTCAACAAGCGCAACTACTACGGCAGTTACGGTGATTTCCGCTCACATGCAGCAGCGGTGGGTGTGAGTGTGACTTACAAATTTTAGCCGACGAGCCGGAAAAACTGATTGTCGACTCCTTCGGCCATTCCCGCTGCGGCGGATTATCAATCGAGCTTTCAAATCAAGTCAAATGGCGAGATATAATCACCGAGTTTGTTTTGAGCTGCTTTTAGGCGTTTGCGAACTTCGTCAAAGCTGTCATAGAGTATCTGAGGTGTATCAGGGACCATATCTTTGTAGATTTTCTCGACACGGTCGAGCTTGGCAAGATTTTCCGGTATACGAATCGTAAACTGCTGGACGTAATCGGCCTGGTCGTATTGTGTATCGAGCTGTTCTTTGAATAGTTTTGCCAGGTCTTTATACTTTGGTATCAGGCCGGTCGGTGTTTCGATTGCCTCAACATCGCCATTTACCCGCAGTTCAGCCCAGAGCATCCACACCTTCTTGTCGGCCATACCGTTTAAGTATTTGCCGGTCTTATCCCTGAGGAAATAATTGACCGAGAAAATAAACGGGGGATTGTCAATGCCTTTGGCAAAATCCAGATTGTTCTGGATGTATCGACCCAATGGAATTGAGAGAAAATCGAGATTTGACATTAGGTTGAATGTTCTGACGCCTTCTTTACCGAGCGTTGCAGCGGTGGTTTCAGATTCCAGAGCGGCACCTTTTATGATAATACCTTCAGTCCAGTTGTAGGATTGTTCAACAGGGACCCATGTGTCGCTGTCGCGTCCGCCGTAAACGATACCGCCAACCGGCGCACCCTCCGGGTCATCGAGCAACGGGTCGCGGTTACTGAGGTCCGGGATGTTGAGGCAATAGCGGGCGTTTTTGTGCGAGGCAGTAATTTCATTGCCGTCGGTGTCGGTTTTGCCTTTGTGCCATTGTCCGCAATGGTTAATTCCTTCGGTCGGTAGCTCTTTGCCCATACCAAGCCAGTTGGGCTTGCGATTGTTGCCAATCAGGACGTTGGAAAAAATAACCTCGCAGGGGCTTGTCAGCGCTTCATAAATAATAGGGTCATCTTTTGCGTTGACATCGCGAATTATGCCGAAAATACCCTTTTCAACATTTACACAGCGGGCCTGGCCGCCTTTTTTGCGTAAGTAGGCGATGTCATCGCCGACGATTGTCTGTCCGGGCAGCATTGAAGTCGAGGTCTTTCCGCAGGCCGATGGAAACGCGCCGGCAAAGTATGTCACGCGTCCATTTGGCCCGTGAGCGCCCATCAAGAACATGTGCTCGGCGAGCCAGCCCTCGTTAGACGCCTTATTGATAGCCAATCGCAGAGCTAATTTTTTCAGGCCTATAGTGTTGCCGCCATACTGAGTATTTACACTATAAACAAGATTTTCTTCGAGGTCGATATAAACTCGGCGTTTGTCAATATTTTTGCTAGCGGCATTTTCAAGCTCACCTTCAGAATGAATGAATCTGAAAAAGTCACCCCCGCTGCTTCGATTTTGCGAAGCAAAACGGCGGCGGATTTTCTTGAATTGCTCGTATCCGGGCCGATATAAGATGATTTCACTATGTGCAACATAAGGAGAATCTGTTATCTGAACGCAGGGAATAGAAAAGTCCGAATCAAGTGGCCCCAGACAGAAAAAGCAAATCAACATTTCTCGGCCGACCATTGAGTTTTTCAGAAACGAGCGGACCTCCTCGACACCTGTTTTTTTATTGATGGAGTTAAGCCATTCACCTAACTGTGAGCTGGGCGGCGACAAATATTTTGTCCTGGCTTTATCGCGGGCCTGGTCATGGTATCCATCGAAGTGACAGGTATGGCCGGTGATGTCCAGCAGTATCTCTTCGCCGTTCTTTATTGCTAATTCGCGAATATAAGCATTATCAGCGTCTGAGCCGGTGCAAACAAAGACGGAAGCTGGCTGAGTAAGCTCAATTGCATCGGCCACAAACTCCTGCATCTTCGGATTATCCAGAGCAGTTAGCTTATCGTAGTTTTCAGTTGTTAATTTTTCTTTTAATAATTCTTTTATGTTATCCATAGGGAGCCATTACCTCCTTCCCCGCTACGGCACGCTCCGCCGTGACGAGAACGTTTAATCAGGTTTAAAAAAAGCCGAAAGATTGTAGCCATAGAGTTAGCGTGTGTCAACCCCATTAGAGACTTTTTTTTAAGGTATAAACCTGCTGTAAAACGGCTCAGCGGGGCGAAGGCGCCCGCCGTAGCACGGCAGGCTAAATATTTAGCCCCCCCTGTTTCCTTGTTGGAAACAAGTAGGGGGGCTCTAAGACTACGAAGGACGAATTTGCAGTGGTGGTCAGGCAGCGTTTGACATCATCCTTATGTAGATAATGGTCTCAATGGTTGCTATTATATTCTGGAGTATGTGCATAACAATAGGCGTATAAATAGAATTGCTCTTTGCCCTCGCAAGGCCGAGAAGCAGACCGCCTGTAAAAAGGCTGATTATGCTATAAACATCATATTGAACGTGCATAATTGACCAGAGCAACGAAGTTATGACCACCGCTCCGGCAGGGCCCAGCTTTGAGTGCTCGATGCCTTTGAACAAAAAACCGCGGAAAAATAGCTCTTCGACAACTGGCGCAATAATAATAAAAGCCAGCCACAAAGACGGCACAAAGTATGCGGTTGTATATGTATCGAGCATAAACTTTGGGACGATGGGTCTATCTAATAGGAAGGTCAGAGTGTCGAAAAAACCTGCAAACAAAAGAACGATTAAAGACCACTTGAAAAGCTCTTTCCATCCGACCCTGTGCAGACAAAGGTATTCTTTAATTGTGATTGTCTTGCCCGCCGCCCCCCCACTCTTGTCTTCGACAAGGAGACGCGGGGGCCGGCGAATTTTTGCAAATAGTATTATCAAGCCGATTGTAAACGGCGAGGTTGCATATATTGTTACTGACAGGAAAAAACCATTTGATTGCAAACTATTGGTAAACTGCTCAATATCGAGGTCCTGTGTTCGAGCTATGGCAGCCAAAGCGAAAATGGCAAGTACGATTACCTGGATAAGGATATAAACGATGGCGATGATACACGAAAATCCGACAGTGGGCCAAAAGCCCCAGGGGCTTGGCTTTTGCTGGCTTGTGAGTTCGCCTCGCCCTTCCGAAGGGCGGGGTTCGTCATTTTCACGCATTCTCGGAGTCCTGAAAGCGGGGCTAAATATTAAAATAATTAATCTTAGCTGCCGACTGTGCCGCAGTTAAGCCACTCCCGCACCTATCCGGACGACCGCCAGGACCATAGCTATTGTGCTGGCACCCGGTCTGGATAGGTGCGGGATTTGTGGAACATAAATTAAAGGGCTTAAATCAAAGTGTCAAAGGTTACTCACGAAAAATAAATTTGACCCCGTTATCTCTGCTAGGTAAGGCACAGGTGAAAGGGCGTCAAAAAGATAATGGAAAAGTCTCTAACGGGGTTGACGACCATTTGTAACGACATTATACTGGCGTACCTTAAAGTCAGATGGCGACTAATGCTTGTCCGCCATATTTCTGGCGGATTGGAGAGAAAAAATGGATAAGAAGATTACCGCTAAACAGAGTACCAGCAAGATTATCGCTGATGGGATAACCTTCGACGATGTGCTGTTGATACCGGCCAAAAGCGATTTTGTGCCCAGCCAGGCTGATACTTGTACGCCGTTGACCAGAAATATCGACATAAATATCCCGATTGTCTCGGCCGCAATGGATACCGTTACCGAGGCACAGCTTGCGATAGCAATGGCCCAGGAAGGTGGAATCGGCGTAATTCACAAGAACCTTTCAATTGAGGCACAGAAAAGAGAAGTGGCAAAGGTCAAACGCTCCGAGCACGGCGTGATTCTCGACCCTGTAACACTATCGCCGGCTGAACCTGTCAGAAGAGCACAAGAGCTGATGGAAGAACAGAATGTCTCCGGCATCCCCATCGTTGAGGGCAAAAAGCTCGTAGGTATTTTGACGCGGCGGGATTTGAAGTTTCTCAAAGACTATGATGTCAGGATAAGCTCTGTTATGGTAAAGGATAATCTTGTTACCGGCCCGGCTGGCACGACACTTGAGCAGGCAAAGGAAACTCTGCAGGAAAGAAAGGTTGAGAAGCTGCTTTTAGTGGATAAAGATGGCAGATTGGCTGGCCTGATTACTATGAGGGACATTGACCGGGTTCAGCAATATCCGAGAGCAGCCAGAGATGAGCGAGGCCGGCTGCGCGTCGGTGCGGCGGTCAGCGTTCACGAATACGAGCGCATCGAAGCCCTGATAGCTGCGGATGTTGATATTATCGTTGTCGATACGGCTCACGGCCATTCACAAAACGTTATCGATACCGTCAAGAAAATCAAAGCCGACTATAATATCGACGTAATTGCAGGAAATATCGCCACCGCTGAAGCGGCGGAAGATTTGATAACAGCCGGTGCAGATGCAGTGAAGGTTGGCATCGGCCCAGGTGCAATTTGCACTACCAGAATAATTTCCGGTGTCGGAGTGCCCCAGGTTTCTGCGATAATGAGCTGTGCCGAGGTGGCGCAGAAGCATAATGTTCCCGTTATTGCCGACGGTGGAATAAGGCAATCAGGCGATATAACTAAGGCAATTGCAGCCGGGGCTTCGAGCGTAATGATTGGCTCATTATTTGCGGGCCTGAAAGAAAGCCCGGGCCAGTTGGTTATCTATAAAGGAAGACAGTTCAAAGAATATCGGGGGATGGGGTCTTTGGGGGCGATGGTCAAAGGTTCAGCCGAAAGATATGGGCAAAGAAGCTCGACCGAGCAGAATAAGCTTGTGCCCGAAGGCGTAGAAGGACGGGTTCCGTACCGTGGAACGCTCAGTGACTTTGTCTATCAACTGGTTGGCGGATTGCGAGCGGGTATGGGCTACTGCGGGGCACGAAATATCGAAGGGCTAAAAAAGAAAAGCCGGTTCGTTTGTATAAGCTCGGCGTCGGTTACCGAGTCGCATCCGCACGATATACAGATAACAAAAGAGGCGCCGAATTACTCGGCAGCAGTACCTTTTGAAGATTAGAATGTGCGCTGTGTTCCATCAACGACACCGGCATCTGGCCACGAGCTTCGAGATATAAATTATGTATCGTGAGATTATAGCCATTCTCGACTTTGGAAGTCAATACTGCCAGTTGATAGCTCGGCGTGTTCGAGAACAAAATGTGTATTCACAGATTTTCCGAGCGGATACACCAGCAGGAGAATTGTCAAAATTACCGCTCAAGGGTTTGATACTCTCCGGCGGCCCTGCGAGCGTCTATAAAAAAAATGCTCCTATGTGTGATGAGAAAATTTTCGAGCTGGGCGTGCCGATTCTGGGCATCTGCTATGGTATGCAGCTCGGCTGCCAGATATTAGGTGCGAAAGTTATCGCCGCCCAGAGGCACGAATATGGAAGAACAAATCTGTCAATACTTGATAAAGGTGATTTGTTTGCAAGTATGCCGGATTCGACTACGGTCTGGGCAAGTCACGGCGACCAGGTCGGCAAATTAAGCGATGACTTTGTGCCATTAGCAGCCACGCCTACCTGTCCATTTGCTGCCGTTAGATATAAGAGAAAGAGATTCTTTGGAGTACAGTTCCATCCCGAGGTTGCGCATACACCGAAGGGCCCGCTGATTTTGCAAAACTTTCTCTACGACATTTGCCGCTGCAGCGGCAACTGGAAGATGAGCGACTTTGTCAGCGAAAGTGTCGAAGCAATTCGCAAAAAAGTCGGTGATGCTACAGTAATATGCGGCCTGAGTGGTGGTGTGGACTCTTCAGTTACTGCTTCTTTGGTTCACAAGGCGATAGGTGAGCAGCTTGTATGTATCTTCGTTGATAACGGCCTTTTGCGAAGAAATGAGCGAGCGGAGGTCGAGTCAACTTTTAGAGACCATTTTCGTATAGACCTGCGGGTCGTGGACTGGTCTGAGCAGTTTTTATCCGCTCTGGCTGGTGTAACTGACCCACAGCAAAAACGCAGATTAATCGGCGCAGAATTTATCAAGGCCTTCGAATCCGAATCCTCGAAGATTGAAAATGTGAAGTTTCTTGCTCAGGGAACACTTTATCCTGATGTCATCGAATCGGGCGGCCCCCGCCGTTTTGCTTCGCAAACCGAAGCAGCGGGGGCGGCGAATATAAAAATCCATCACAATGTAGGTGGGCTGCCGGATGAGCTTGGCTTTGAGCTCATTGAGCCATTGCGGGATTTATTCAAAGACGAGGTACGCCTTGTCGGTGAATACCTGGGGCTGCCGGAAGATATCGTTTGGAGGCATCCTTTCCCGGGACCTGGACTGGCGGTAAGAGTTATCGGAGAAGTTACGCCGCAAAGACTGCAAACACTGCGGGCTGCCGACGAAATCCTCATGGATGAGATAAAATCAGCAGGGCTTTATAGAAAAATATCACAGGCCCTGGTGGTTCTGATACCTGTCTCAACGGTTGGAGTAATGGGCGATGAGCGAAGTTACGAAAACGTTATTGCTGTCAGGGCGGTGGAGACGCCCGATTTTATGACTGCTGGTTTCTCGCAGATTCCTTACGAGGTGCTTGGCGTGATATCCAGTAGAATCATAAATGAAGTTCGTGGCGTCAATCGCGTTGTATATGACGTTTCCAGCAAACCCCCGGCTACAATCGAGTGGGAATAGTTTTGTAATGCGTTAGGGGAGAATGTCTTAAATGGATAAACTTTACCGGAATGGATTCCGGCTTTTATCTGCCTGCTTTATTATTTGCTGTTCAAATCTTACGAGTGTTCAGCTGTTTGCATCTGGGACTCCCGTCACCGAGGATGCAAATAGCTCAGGCATATTGGAAAAACCTGATGATTCAAACTTGGTAAAGGTGTCGTTGAATAAAAGTCTATGGTGGGAATCGGTCAGGGCTGATTTAGACAAATTTCCGGATAGGTTCATCGAAGATTCAAAATATACGTTTTTAAGAACTGATAATATAACGGCCCTGCTATTGGCAGGCGGCGCCAGTATCGCTATGCACAACACCGACGCCGATGATAATATCCGGGAAAATTGTCAAAGACATCGGGTCTTTCACGGCTTTCCAGATGAGAGTTTAAACATAATTGGCTCACCTGGGACGCACTTTCCCGTGGCTGGTCTTTGGTATGTGCTCGCTGCGCAGAACAAGGACGAGTTAAATAAAGAGCGGGCCCTGACAATGTTCACCGCTCTTTCCATAAACGGCGCTGTAACATTAGGCCTGAAAGCAATCAGAGATAATTGGACACCCAATAAGAAAGGCTGGGGCTGGCCAAGCGGCCATACTTCCAGCTCATTTACGGTCGCTTCTGTCCTCGACGAGTTCTACGGGCCGAAGGTAGGCATTCCCGCGTATATATTAGCAACTGTTGTGGCCTATAGAATGATGGATACCGGCGATCACTGGGCGAGCGATTGCGTCTTTGGTGCAACTCTCGGCTGGGTCGTCGGACACAGCGTTGCGGGTAAATATAAACAGCTCGAAATTGCCGGCTTTGAAGTAATGCCATATATGGCCCCCACCCAAAACGACGGCTCGGCAATGGGCGTCAGCTTGGTAAAGCAATTTTAGTTTCCACTATTTCAACTACTGGTTTTTACATAAGCATAGCTTTGACAAGAGTGCCTAAAGCGAGTTGATTAGTTAGTCGGCACTGAAAAACAATTTAAGTTTTTCGTATATAAAGGGTTGCATTCTGAAAAAATCGCGCTAAATTGCAAGAAAACAGTTAAAAAAGAGAGAACAGCTTGTATCGGTAATGGAAACTCTGGAGAGAATACGAGCTGAAAACACAACGACTTGAAATGTTGCAGATAAATTATTCTACTATAACTACTGTATCTATCGTGAGTTATGGTGAATATAAGTTTTTCTTCTTGACTCCTGTGAGAATATGTTGATAATTAAGTATCCTTTGACAAAATTGTGTTTTATGAAAGGATTATTATGGACGCTGATGTTACCGCTATTTTAGCCGCGATTGATGTCGTAAGCAAAAAAGTTGATAGTGCCGTTGATAGTGCCAAAGATGAGCTTAAAGAAGATATCCAAAATCTTAAAGAAGATATCCAAAATGTGCAGAAAACTGTTGATAAGCATACTTCTTCGCTCCAGCACATTGTTCGTGTTGTTGCCGGGCCAATGCCTGTCGCTATCAATAATATCGAGGAAAAACTCGAAATAGCAAAGACGGATTTTCCCTTAAGACCAGTGCCGGCTGAAACCGCCGGTTAATATAGCTGATTCAAAAAAACCAAAGGCGCAAGGTCAATCGTTCTTGCGCCTTATTTTTTTGCTTTTTCATCATTCATACTCGGGATAAAATTCTGGGGCCCGTTAGAAATGGGATGCCATAAGTGTCTGCCTTGTGCTCGGCGGGCCCCGTTAGAAGTAAAGTCTTGCAGACTTCTAACCGGGCGGGGATTTCTAACGGGCTGGAGAAAATCCGACCCGCCGTGCCGTCCGCCGTCGCACGAGGCTATGGCGGGACTAAAAGCCACGGCGAGGCAGGAGCGATTCAACGGGAAAAACGCATTTTTCACTCACTTGCAACAGCTCAATGTAAACTTACTTTACCGCATATCACGCCTCATCTGCCATAGGTAACGGTTAATCTGTTGGAGGTTTACACTTCACCTGCCATAATTACACTTCATCCGCCTCAGGTAACGCCTGCTTTGTCACGTATCACGCTTCATATTCGTAATATCATGCTTACTTTGCCACAGTGCCAGCCGCCAACCTTGCAGATCATTGGTTACAGAGCGTTAATCTTTAGCGCCATATTCTTTTAAGAGCTTAATTATCTGTGCATGGTCCATCTTCTTTGCTATGCTTAAGGGGGTATGGCTGTCAGTCGCCTTGGCATTTATGTCGGCTCCGGCATCGAGCAGTTGTTGCACAATCTCTGGATGACCTTGGTGGGCTGCTAACCATAATGGGGTCATACCATCCTTACTTCTGGCATCCACTGTTGCCCCTTTGTCTAGCAGTAATTTGATGATATTCTTATGACCGTTCTGGGCTGCTATCAACAGTGGTGTAGTATTATCGTTTGCTCTGGCATCTACACTTGCCCCTTTGCTCAACAGTAGCTTGACAATATTCTCATGACCGTGCGCACTTGCTATCCATAGAGAGGTAATACCATCATTTGTTCTGGCATCCACTGTTGCCCCTTTGTCTAGCAGTAATTTGATGATATTCTTATGACCGTTCTGGGCTGCTATCATCAATGGTGTAGTATTATCGTTTCCTCTGACATCATCTACACTTGCCCCTTTATCCAGCAACAACTTGACGATATTATCATGACCCCTCTGGGCTGCTATATATAATGCTGTAGCGCCCCATTTACTTTTGGCATTCACAGTCGCACCACTGTCCAGCAGCAACTTGACGATTTTCTCATGGCCGTTTTGGGCTGCTATCCATAATGGTGTGATATCATCAATGTTCTGTTTGGTATCCACCTTTGCCCTTTTCTCCAGCAGCAACTTGACGATATTCTCATGACCGTTTTGGGCTGCTACAAATAATGGTGTAGTACCATACTTACCTTTGGCATCCACGTTTGCTCCTTTGTTCAGCAACAACTTGACGATATTCTTATGACCCTTTTGAACTGCCATCATTAATGGTGTAACGCCATCATTATCTTTGGCATCCACCGTTGCACCATTGTCCAGCAGCAACTTGACGATGTTCTCATGGCCATTTTGGGCTGCTACGAATAATGGTGTAGCCCCATCCTTACCTTTGGCATCCACATTTGCTCCTTTGTCTAAGAGCAATTTTATGATATTCTCATTGCCTTTTTCGGCTGCTAACCATAATGGTGTAATACCTTCTTTGTTTTTTGAATTTATGGCCGCTCCTGCGTCTAAAAGTATTTGAGTAATCTCAAATTGCCCCTGTCGAGCAGCTATGTGCAAAGCTGTCACACCTTTTTCGTTACAAGCGTTGACCTGCGTGCCTTTCTCCAGAAGAGTCCGGAGCCGACCGATGTCACCGCGGAAAGCTGCCTCGATCAGGTCATTGGCATTATCAGCGAGGGTTGGAGATGGGCAAGCTACGGCAAAGACAAGAAAAAGAATGCAAAACAATACAGTTTTCATGTTCAGATACCTCCTTTACAGTAAACAACTTATAACATTTTCTTTAATCGTTATGAGACTTTTGCTAATTTACTTTGCGACAGGTAAAGCTTCATCTGCGACATATTAAGCCTTATTTACCCTGTTAGAGTTTTCCCAAATAACCTATAAGACGATTACGCAAATACCTTTTTCCCATCCCTGTTTTCAGGTATTTCTCTCGTTTTATCGCATCATCTTTTTCCAAACAAGCTTCGTAGTATATCAGTCTCAAGGGCCTGCGTGCCTTTGTTGACCCCGTTAGAAAGAAAGCTCCGCCCTTCCCCGCTTCGCCAAAGCTACGCGGCGGCGAGTGGGCGGGGTAAAAAATGTGCAGCGAGGGTAAAGGTCTAAAGCCCCACCTGAGCTTTCTAACGGGGTTGACTTAACTTGACCATTGCAATGTTTCGCAAACCGCTTCTTAAGGTCTGGAGCTGAACCAGTGTAAAAGTTATTATCAACATCGCTCTGTAAAACATAAACATAATACATTCTAAAACTCTAACAGGGTGAAATCAAACGCTTGAACT
>Ga0307432_1000272_pt1 | contig 43073 bp, 29 predicted proteins | sample SalMarWE160150MG_FD_202158 | JGI IMG/M metagenome (GOLD analysis project Ga0307432, IMG submission 202158) | Salt marsh sediment microbial communities from the Plum Island Ecosystem LTER, Massachusetts, United States - WE1603-150 | ecosystem: Environmental > Aquatic > Marine > Intertidal zone >...
CGAGGAGCTAGCTGGCAAACAGCTTGCTGCGACACGACAAGACCTGCAAGACCGGCATCAAGGTAAAACGACTCCAGGCCTGCCTGTGCGCCGCATGCAGACAGGCCTGCCTGAAAGAGGATTACCTACTCCGCGTCATCAGCCAAGGGATTTAGATGCGATTGCCCTGGGAATCCACTACCGACGACGCGGGCTTGCTTGATCAGGAAGTTACCGGTCCATTCGGCGGCAACAAAGCTGGATAAGTGGGATCGCCAAGCAGAAGCACGATGCAACCGAGCGGTCAAACCATTGCATGCTCTGGTTTCACGGGCACACATTCTCGACCGGATTGCACTATTCGTCAAACTCGCCAACTGCAAGATAAAATAGGCCGCAGGTCGCTCCCGCCTGCAGTGATACCTTCCGTCATCGTCCGATATTGTCCTTCGCCTTGAACGTCAACCTTAATCCCATAACAAAAAACTCAGGCTTTCACCGGATCGACTTCGGGCGTACAATGGTGTTCTATACGAGCGGCTGATATGGTATCGTTTCGATTCGTCGGCGGTGCCACGTGGCGTCACTCGAGTAATTTCTACTTCCGTCGGAAAGGGTTGTAATGCTCGTAGCGCAACAGTTGGTTCGAAGAATTGACCGCCCCGCCCCGGTGGTGAAACGCTTCTTGGACCACCTGTTCATAGAGTGCGGCCTAGCAGGCGCGACGGTAACGGCTTATCAGCGCGATCTGAGAGATTTCTGGGAGCACCTTGTCGACCGGGCGATCGACCCATCTGACATTTCGATCGACGACGTGCAGCAATACCTGATCCATCTGCAACAGCGCGGCCTGGCGCTGGTGTCGATCGCGCGGCACCTGGCCACCATCAAGGTGTTCCTGCGTTATCTGTTCGCGGAGCGTGTTTTGCACCGGGACATCGCCTCGCTCATCGAATCGCCCAAACGCTGGCGATCCATTCCCGACACGCTTCGGTATCCACAGGTCGAATCGCTGCTCAACACTCCCGATCCGCGCGACGATTTCTACCTGCGTGATCGAGCGCTGTTAGAGCTGCTCTATGCAACCGGCATGCGGGTGAGCGAGGCCGTTGATCTGGACGTCGATCAGATCAACCTCAAGCTCGGCTATGTCCGTTGCATCGGTAAAGGACGCAAGGAACGAATCATCCCGGTGGGTCGAGCGGCGGTCGATGCCGTGCGGAAATACGTGGAGATCCTCAGGCCTCGGCTCCTGGGCGACCGACACGCCGTGGCGCTATTCCTCTCGCGGACTGGCCGGCCTCTCGACCGGACGAACATGTGGCGCCTCGTCCGCAAGTACGCGGCGGCCGCGGGCATCGACAGCCGCGTATCGCCTCACACGCTCAGGCATTGTTTCGCGACTCACCTGCTTGCGGGTGGAGCTGATCTGCGGATTCTCCAGGAGCTGCTCGGTCACGCCGACGTCACGACCACGCAGGTCTACACGCACGTGGACGAACTCCAACTCAAACACGTCCATCGCAAATATCATCCCAGACCGTAGAATGGCCGCGGCAGCATTTGATCACCGACCGCGTCCGTAATGGACAAGACGCGGCGTCGATGTGTCATGCCGTTTCCGAGAGCAGGTTGGTGTCGCGGATCGAGCTTCATAATTCTACGGACCTGTGGACCGCGCAGCTATTGGCCTTGTGCAATGAAGGGGTGGCCGGCTGGGCGGTCGGGACCGTTACCGTGCGCGTTCGATATAGCCGGGGCGCTGATTTTTCCGGCACCTGTCTCTACGCCGACCGGCGGATTTACATAAACCTCGGCCGGCATCTTACCTACCCCTACGCCATGGGAACCCATCTGGCACGGGCAAAAAGGGCTGGTTGCCACTGGTACAAGCCGGTCTATTCGGTGGAATTGAAGGACGCGTACCAGGTCGTGCTGTTTGTATTCATGCACGAACTCTATCACCTTCTGGTCAGGCGGGTGGGCCGGAACGTCCGTCAGAAGGAATCGATGTGCGACCGCTTCGCAGCGCGATTCCTGGTGGATCGTTGCGGGGCTGTGGTGTATACGGCCCACGGGCGAAGCGTGCCACGCGACGAATGGGACTTTCAGGATCTCGATAGGTTCGTAGCGGCTGCACGAGATCGCCGGTCGCTGCGGCGTTCGGCTTTTCGTCGCGCCGGCAAGAGGCCCGAGACATGGCAGGAACAACTGCTGCTGTTTCCCCTTTGATGTTTTGCCGATGGCGACATCTTTGCAGTGCTATCGAGACGGGTGATCGAACACGCGTGAAAAGACCGGGTGGATTACCGGTACGGGAAGTGCTATTGTGAGTATTCGCAGGGACCGTCCATGACGCAGGCGAACCTGGAAGGTCTCGCGGAAAGTACCGGAACCACAACATGCCGGATCGCGCGGTCCTCGAAACGTTTCCAAACCCGCATCCATCACGTGACTACTTAATCGAGCATCACGTGGGCGAGTTCACCAGCCTCTGCCCCAAAACCGGCCAGCCTGATTTCGCCGCGATTGACATCCGGTACGTGGCCGCTGCGACCTGTATCGAGCTGAAGAGCTTGAAACTCTACCTCCAGTTGTTTCGAGACCAGGGCATCTTCTACGAAGACGTGACCAACGTCATTCTCAACGATCTCGTCGTCTGCTGCCAACCGAAATGGATGGTCGTTGAGACCACCTGGAGTGTGCGTGGCGGCATCCGCAGCGTCATCACCACTCAGCATGGCCAGTGCCCGCCGGGGATGGCGATTCGGGATTGACATTGGTGTGCCGCGACCGGCCCAATCCTCCGGCATGTCTGCCCGATCGACGTGCAGCTTGCCTGCCCGAGCCGTGTCACACGCCGAGCATCTGAAGGACACGCTCATTGGAGGGAAGGGTTGGCCGTATTGTACGGATTTCGGACGGGGTGAACCAGCCCGCTTCGGCGATCTCGCTTTTGGCAATCGTAAGTTCGCCGCGCACATGCCGGACGCGCCAGACCGCTAGAACGTACTGTGTGCCGACGCGGACCGATCCAACACGTTCGGTTGGTACGACTTCGATGCCGAGCTCCTCGGCCAGTTCCCGCCGTATCGCCTGGCGCGATGTCTCACCGCGCTCCACGTGCCCGCCGGGAAAGCACCAGTACCCACCCATGGCAATCCCGGGCGCTCGGCGGATCATCACGTAGGTCTCGTCCCGTGCGATGATCCCGATCACGCCACGGCGAACGCGTTCGGGCGTCGGTTGGCTGTTAGCACTTGTGATGCTCATTGCCAGGAGGTGCACGCCGCCCGGTGGCTCTCCTATCACTTCATAATGTCAAGAGGCGGCGGGTCAGTACCCGCCGCCTCAAAGACCAATCCTCTACAAGAGCACACGAACCTACGGATAGATCAGCGTATCCGTTGCGGCGTGCTGTCCTGCACCATCTCCGTAGACGTTTATACCCGGATAGGGATTCTCATCGGCCGACTCGTGCGGAGTCCAACCGTGGATTCGGTTATTACCGGTCGAGGTACCCCATTCGTTGGTCATGACCGTGTAGATGTTGTCACCGTCAATACCACAGGCAGGGTGGCGATTGAAGGACGCGTGGCCATCCGCGTACAGACAGTTCTGTCCTTCGCCGTTGGCGGTCCCGCCGTGGTTAAACGAGTTGAACGGGCGCCAGGTCTTGGGAGAGTCGTCAAGGGTGATGTCGCCTTGCTGCCCGACTGCCCAATCCGGAGTGTAGTTAGACAGGTAGTAGGGACCTTTGTCGGCGGCGAAGATCTGGCGGTTGTCCGCACCTTCGCGCGGCTGCGTGTCGCGCGGGCCGAACGGCACTTGATAGCCGTAGCTTATGTTGTAATACCCTTCGAAGTCGTAGTAGAGATCGAGGTTCTCGGTCTCGTCCTCGTCATCGTTGCCACTAGGGCAAACGTACTGCTTGATCGTGATGTCACCCGATCGAACCATCATCCAAAACGACCGCGTCGTTGAACACTGCGTACTACCCACATTGGGGAAGACGGACGTTTCCGAGGTCGTCTGAAACTCGCGGTCATAACCAACCTCGCCGGGGTCCGTCGGCGGGATGTTCACCTGGCTGGCGTTGTTGAGATAGTCGATTCCGTTCTGGTCGATCTCGCCACGCTTGAACGCGGGGATCATCCACCTCTCGACGTTGTCGTTGGCGTAAATCTTGGCGGATGTTCCGATACCCTTAATGTTCGACGCGCAGACCAGACGTTTGCTCAGCTCCCGAGCGCGCGACAGACTCGGCAGCAGGATCGAGATCAGCAGTGCGATGATCGCAATGACCACCAGCAGCTCGATCAGCGTAAATGCCTTTAACCTACGTTTCACCATATGACCTCCTCTACTAGCAAACGCACAACAGGCTTGCGGCGGCACCAGCCCCGCTTGGCCACTAACAGACCAAGCTTCTACAACAGATTGACGTAGCCGTCAAGCGACAGTCCACTACACTAAACGCATAACCTCACGGGCGCGTTACAGCTTACACCCAGCGCCGCACGTACGCAGTGCGGCAGCCGTAACGAACGCCTTACTAGCACCGATGAAATCCGCGGCTGGCCGGCTCTCGCTCAGAATCACACAAGCCACTTTCAGGCCTTCGGATTCCGTTGCGCGGGTTGCCAACGGTGACGTAAGCTCTCGTTCCAGCGGATCAAAACGGAACACGCCGGCATACGAAAACCACATCATCCGGTGGGGCGGTCAGAGAGGAGGAAATACCAATATAAGATGCCGTTATGCTGTCAAAAACGATGAAAAAAATAAATCAAATAAATACAAGTACGAAACCGCGCCCAACCGCAAACTCGGTCAAGACGCCTCTCGTCCGCTTCACCACATAAACTATAATCCGCCCTCACCCCGCTGTCAATTGTTATCTATGGAAAAATCCGTTTCTTTGATCACCTCCAGCTTCCTGCCCGCCAGTCCTTCAAGGGCTTAGCTCGATCAGGTCAATCCCGTGCCAGAGCGCAATCCCGAGCCCCCGGCGGTGGGCAGCCGCCAAATACCCCAGATCTTCCGCTGAGCGAGCGATCGGGCGGAGTTTATATCGCCGCCGGATATCATTCAGTATGGCAAGACCAACCGCCTCAGTCGCCACAGGATCAAACGACGCCAGGACGGTACCCTCATCGCTGATTGTTGCGGCGGTGGCCTCTGGCCCGCCGTCGTAGACGACGCGTAACGCATCTACCAGGCAGAGGCGGAGCTTACTGCGGATCGGGGCCGACGCCACGATATCCGCGATGTAGGGCGAACAACCGTTGCCGTGGTATCGGGCCGGGTGCTTGACCAGCCCGTGAGACAGGTTCTTCAACACGCACGTCATGCCGGCAATGTTATGTGTTTTCAGAAACGGGACGTCGATCAGGGCGGTTACCTGGCTGACCACGGATGCAAACTGGTCCTGGCCGCTTACAAAATCGGTAACCGTTGATGCGTATCCAACATGCGCCGGTATGGTTTGGTTCCGTGCCTCCACGTTCTCAGGCGCCTCGATGCACACGATTTGCTTGGACGACCAGCCGGCGTCGACGATCGAACCGATTAAAACATCGGCCACAGCCTCGGTCGTGGCGATGACACGTTCCGCCGACCGGTTGAACTTCAGCCCGATTACATCATCCGGCTTAAGAATCGTTCGCCACGCTTCTTGGACGGAGGCGGTTCCGGTTAGCGACGTCAAAGCTTGTTCCAGCATTTCACCGACGAGGTGACGATGGACCTTGGGACCGCGCACTGCTCGCGGGTTTTGCGCCTTTATGACACGAGACCGCAGAATGCCCCGCGGCATTCGGAGATTCGTGCCGGCTTCCGCCTTTCGCAATGGGCGCAGGACGGAGCCGCCAGCCACCGAGGCAGCAACGCCCAGGAAACATCGGCGTGAGAGTGTCGGCCTGTCTTCGATGGGGGGTTGGCTGCACATACGCACCCTCTTCAGTTGCGCGCAAATCCTCCCGCTGGTTGCTCTATCGGATGCCCCAACAGGGCAACTGAGTAAGCATCGGATGGGGCGGATCAACGACCACGTGGGGTCGCGGCGCGGGCAACCGGACCTTAACGCACCCGCAGTTGACGATCCGGCATTTGTGGCTGCCAAAACCGGGGCCCGTTACCAATTTGGTGTGATTCGAGGCTCTCCGATCTCGAAGATCGACTGCGTCTTCAGCAGGGTCAGCTCTTCCGGATATGCGTGAAACGCGTGAATGTGAAATTCGTGGTCTCGGGCGTCGTAGTCGATGAACGTAAACGGTGCCAGCCCGTCGTAGGTCCACTCCTCAAACGAGACAAACAGCTCCCGATTCTGAGCGTAGTGGACGTAATCGCGGTGAGTGGCCGGGAAAAGTTGCGGCGTCATCCGCTCCACCTGCGTTGACAGAATGTACTTCATCCCTCCGTCGAACGATTGGGCGTGGTCTCGCTCACCCCGAAATCGGAACGACGTTGCCAATCCGGCCTTAGGCAACAGCTCGGTATCCTCGGCAATCAGCTCGGTGAGGACCTGATCACCGCACTGGACAGTGACGACATGGGTGAGGCCGACCACCCAGATCTCAGCGCGGTATCGGGTCTGCTCGATCCGCTTCACATGGTGGATATTGAATAGCTCCGGATGAATCGCCCGTTGGTAAAGGCAGAATTGAAGCTCTTCAATGCGCTGTTGTTGTGTTTGCCCTCGCTCCACAGTATCCTCAAGGAAAAATGTGTATCCATTCTCTCTGTAGCCATTATACGGGCTTGTAGTGCCGAATCCACGGAATTATCTACTCGAGGCAACATTCTGACAGAATTGTTACGCGTGTCCTAAGTTTCGGTGTCATCGGATAATGCGTTAAACCCGGACACCTCACGCGGACCGGGCCGGCGGATGATGCCAGATGCACACCGCTAAAACTCACAGATTCGCGACGCACGAATTGTTCCGATTCAAGATTGTTCGCCGCCGCACTCGCGCTATAATGCTCGACTATGAGGACCGGTTGGCTTGCCATCGCGGTTGGTACCTGCTTCGTGGGCGCGATCGTGCCGTTTCTTGCCGTCGAGGGTTTATTTTTATCATCCCCAACTGCAAGAGCAAACACCTTGAAAGTGGTACGGGCTACTGACAAGACCGAGCCGGAGCGTGACGAACCCCTGGACGGGCAGAGTTCCTCTGAGTACGTTGCGCTGCTGGATGATGTTTTCCGGCTGGTTGAGCCCTCAATCCGGGCACCTTCAGCGCGGAAGCTCGCGGCAGCCCCGTATGAGCAGACTGCCGCTGAAGATCCCGGCGCTGTTCCGTGGCCGACCCGGCTCGAGCGAGTCGTCGCTGAGGCGTGGTGCGTGGCGAGGTCGTTGGGGATTATGGCGTCGCTGGTACAATCTCATGCGCCCCCGGCCGTTGCACAGTCCCGGGCGGCACGGAGTGCGTAACGCACTGCTCTTACCTTACTACTAGTCACTTGGTACTTTTCACACGAGACGACGGCAGCGGTGCGTCGCCGGATGGAGATGATAGGTAACAATGAGCGATCCCAATCGACTTCTGAAATGGTTGTTTGTCATCGGGCTGGTGGCTCTGTCCTTAGTGATCCTTTACCCGCCCCACGAGAAGCTGAAAGGTGGGATCGACCTTGTCGGCGGTACGCGGTTGTTGTTTGAGATTAATACGACCGGGCTGACTCACGACCAGCAGCGCGGTCTGTCCACGCGGGTAATGCAGGTTTTGAAGGATCGTGTAGACCCGCAGGGTCAGATGAATCTGGAATGGCGACCGGTTGGCAATTCGCGTCTCGAGATTCGAATGCCTCGCCCGCCGAAGGAGGCCCGCGATCGGCGCAAGGCCTATGATGACGCGATTGATCGGCTCAGCGAGAAGAACCTGAAGCGTTTCGACGTCGAGTCGGCTCTTGGTGCCACTGGTGAGCAGCGCGAGGATCTACTCGAAGGACTGCAACGCGGCGTCACCGAGCGAGTAGCACTGCTCGAGACACTGAACGCGGCGTATGACGAGTATATCCGGGTGCAGGAGGAAGAAGGTGCGGCAACGATTGAGACGGCGTTGGAGGCCTATGAAGAGGCGATGGCCGGGCTGCTTGCCACCAACTTCCCCATCAGCCGTTTCGAGGACATCCTCGCACTTCCGCCCGGAGAGAAGCGTGACACTGAGCTCAACAAACTGCGGGCGGAGTTCCCTTCCTACGATGCGGGGGATGAAAGCGTTCCGGCCGGACGCCTGTTGACCAAGGCGGTACCCGCCTACGACGGCTGGGCCAAACATAAAGCCGACCTGGAGGATCCCTCTGACCTGAAACGCCGGCTGAAAGGTGCCGGCGTGCTCGAGTTCAGGATTCTTGCTGACCGGGACCCGAACGCTCCGGGTAACACGCGGGATCCGAATCCTCAACTCTCGCAGCCGATCAGCAAGTACGCGGAGCAGCTTGCCAAATACGGTCCGAGACCCAAAGCGGGCGATCGGTACCGCTGGTTTCCCCTCGAAAATGTCGTGAACTTCATGCATCTCGACAGTATCAGCCAGTTCGAGTCGCAGAAGACGGATCCCGGCCAGCCAATTGTCGAGGAATATGCCGGGCGTTACTACGTGCTGACGCCTGACGACCCGGAGTACAAGCTGCTGCGAGGAACTGGTCGGAAACGCTGGTCGTTGCGGGGCGCCCAAGCAAGTGTGGATCCGATGACTGGTAGGAACATCGTCCTGTTCCAGCTCGATCCGCGTGGCGGTCAGCTCTTCGGGGAGCTCACCGGAAACAACCTTCAGCGCAGCCTGTGCATCATGCTCGACGACGAAGCCATGTCCCATGCAGTTATTCAAAGTCGCATTACGGAGCATGGGCAGATTACGGGGAACTTCACACAGGAAAAGGTGGTGGATCTGGTCCGGACTCTGGAAGCGGGGTCGCTTCCGGCACGGTTGAAGGAGACGCCGCTAAGCGAGAACACGATCGGCCCGAGCCTCGGGGAGACGAACCGCACCATGGGGCTGAGGGCGGCGGTGTGGGGCACGATCGCGGTCGGCGTGGCCGTGCTGCTCTACTACGGGATCGCCGCGGGAGGTATGGCGGACGTGGCCCTGACTTTGAACCTGTTGTTCGTCCTGAGCATCATGGCGCTTCTACAGGCCACGTTCACCCTGCCCGGTATCGCCGGTCTGATCTTGACCGTCGGCATGGCCGTTGACGCGAACGTCCTGATCTTCGAGCGAATCCGCGAGGAGCGCGATCGCGGAATCATCTTCAAGAAGGCGTTGAACGCGGGTTACGACAAGGCCTTCTCGACGATCATGGATGCTAATATAACGACACTAATCACCTGCGTGATCCTCGGATTCGTCGGCAGCGAGGAGATCAAAGGCTTTGCCATTACGCTGGGGATCGGTATCTCGACGAGCATGTTCACGGCGCTGTTCGTGACCCGTCTAGTGTTCAACACGCTCATAGCGAAGGGGTGGCTCAAGGAGCTTTCGATGCGGCGGATCATCGGCAAGCCGGAGATCGACTGGTTAGTGCTACGGCGCATTTTCTGGCCGATTTCCACCGTTGCGGTGGTGGCGGGCTTGGCCTTGTTCATCGGGCTCAGCGCGACACACAAGGAGGGCATGTACGATATCGAGTTTCTCGGTGGAACGAGCCTCCAGATTGATCTGAAGCCCGGCATCGTCATGACGGACGAGGAAGTCCGGGAGGCGGTTGGAGCGGAGCGGGAAGATTCGCAGTCCGCCGTGCAGTGGTTGCGCCAGGCCGCCGATCATCTCACGGCGGCGGAGGCCGGCGCCGGCGAAGCCGCGGAGCAGTTCACCCTCACGTCATCCGAACTGACGGGCGATCAGCTTGCCGTCCTGCTGCGTCAGATCATCGAGGATAAGGTCGAGCGCGGCGGCATCAATGCTGTCGGACACACCGTTACCTTTGACGGCAAACCCGGCGAACTGACACAGGATAATTTCATACAGGCTCGCAACGAGGCGGCGGAGTATGTGAGGGCGGCGGCCGGACGGTTGGCGGGCGCACGCATCCAAAGGGTTGGCATGCTCGAGTCAGTAGAGAACACCGGGCTTTCGTATGAGATTGTCACCATCGAAACCAACCGTGAACTTGTTCAAGCGGCGGTTCTGGCCACCTTGGGCAACCAATTGTCGGTACAACGGGCAATTACGTTCACTATGGTGGAAGATCCGGAGTTGACCCAGGAACCCTTCTTCGTCGTCAAGATGGAGGACCATTACCTGTCTGATGTCATCGGGGGTGATGCCCACTTTGATATTCGCCAGTTTCGGGGCGGCGTCGCGGTGGAAGTCATCTTGGATGAATCGGAGGAGCCGCTGACCGTCGCTGAGTTTGAGACACGGGTTCGTCAAGTCGGGCTCCAGCCGGAATTCGAGCAATATCGCACGCGCGACGCGGTCGTCTTTCCGCTTGGGTCAGCCATAGAGATGGGAGACGGTCAAACCGGCTACAAACGATTCGCCGTCCTCGCGAAGGAGGAATCGTTGCTCTACGACGAAGACGCAACGAAGTGGACGGAAGAGCTGGCCCAAACGCATGTTGCCCAGGTAGAGGCTGCATTGGGGCAGGAAAAATCGCTGTCGCACGTGCTTCAGTTCGCGGCGACGATTGCCGGGCAAACCCAAAACCGGGCGATATTCGCGATCATTCTGGCGCTTGCGTCGATTGTGGCCTATCTATGGCTGCGGTTTGGGACCAAGGAATACGGTCTGGCGGCCATCGTCGCGCTCGTACATGACGTGTCGATCACGCTGGGGCTGGTCGGACTCTCGCAGATGATTGTGAATACGATTCTGGGCAAAGCTTTGCTGCTTGACGCATTTCGCGTGGATCTGCCGATGATCGCCGCGGTGCTCACGGTGATCGGATACAGTCTGAACGACACGATCGTTGTGTTCGACCGGATCAGAGAGAACAAGGGCCGCGTCGAGTCGCTTAATCCGAACATCATCAACACCAGCATCAACCAGACGCTGTCGCGCACGTTGCTGACCTCGTTCACGACGTTTTTGGTGGTGATTATCCTGTACGTGTTCGGCGGGGCCGGTGTGCACGGCTTCAGTTTCGCACTGCTGATCGGCGTCATTGTGGGAACCTACAGCTCAATCGGTGTCGCGACGCCTCTTTTGTACCAGACCAGGCTGCTGCACGGTGTCATAATCGTCATCGTGTCCCTCGCCGTCATTGGGATTATTTTCGCCGTGACCGGCGAGTATTTGACGACGAGGTGGGTGCTTGCGGCTTTGACCGTGGTCGCGTGTGCGGCCGCCCTTGTGCGGCTGCGGGTCGACACCGGATACGCGCCGGTCGGGCGACCGGCCGTTGCGTAGTGTACTGTGATACGCTGGTTGATGGATGCGATTGGGTCGGGTGGCATGGGTTCGCTTTGGCGGACCCATGCGGCACACCCTTAAGACGCAGGTAAAAGAGCCGCCACCCATGCCGCCGAACGCTCAACGGACGGGTAATGGAGCACCAGGTGGTGATTGAAGGATTTTATGGGGCAGGCTTTTCAGCTTGTCAAAACACAGCGGCGCCGTTCGAACCGGAGCGAGCGATGGGACGTATGAATCACGGTCAACGGGCCGATCCGTGAGCGGTCTACGGGGGGTTCCGTTGTCTTGACAGCGGTTTTGTTCGCGTGTTACTTTCCGCAACTTAGCGCATCGGGGACGCGTGCATCACACTGCCTGCGACCCCATTCCATACTATTGGTATTTCGAGCGTATGACGTGGTGCGATCGGGAGAGGTGACATGATTCATGTGAAGAACCTCACGAAACGTTTCGGCCGCATCCTGGCTGTCGACAACATCTCATTTGAGGTCGAGCGCGGCGGCGTGGTCGGTTTCCTGGGTCCCAATGGAGCGGGCAAGACAACGACGCTTCGCATCCTGACGTGCTATCAACCGGCGACAAGCGGATCGGCAAGCATCGCCGGATTCGACGTCTTTGGCGATTCGATGGAGGTCCGCCGACGCGTCGGCTATCTGCCGGAATCCGTGCCACTCTATCCCGAAATGCGGGTTCGGGAGTACCTGCACTTTCGGGGCAAGCTGCGGGGATTGCCCTTCGCGGAGCGAAACGACGCGATCCGCCGGGTGGTCGAGCGGTGCTGGCTGGGTGAGTTCATCGACAGGCCGATCGGGCAGCTCTCCAAGGGGATGAAACAGCGTCTGGGTTTGGCCGACGCGATCATGCACAATCCGGAGGTACTGGTTTTGGACGAGCCGACGATCGGGCTCGACCCGGCGCAGATCCGCGAAACGCGCAACCTGATCAAGGAACTCGGCGAGGACCACACGATTCTGCTCAGCTCCCACATTCTGCACGAGGTCGAGCAGACCTGCCCCCGCACGATCATCATCGCAGCCGGGCGGATTGTCGCGAGCGGGTCCCCGCAAGAACTGCGTGATCAGCTAAGTGCCAAGGCCAGGGTGATCGCCGAGATGCGTGGGCCGACCGATGAGGTCGAGAAGAATGCGCGATTGCTGGACGGCGTGCGGAACATCGAGGTGGCGTCGTCGGACGGCTGGGTCCGGCTGGCAATCGAGCCCAAACCCGACCATGACATTCGCGAGGATGTCTTCCGACTCTCCGCATCCAAAGGCTGGTCACTGCGCGAGCTGAAGCGCGAAGGCGCGAGCCTGGAGGATTTCTTCATCCAGGTCACCGCGCGACAGCAAGATACCCAAGCACGGTAAGACGATTGGTGATTGTTGATTGGATGGGACGGATGATGGATGACAATCTACAATCGACAATCCGTAATCGACAATAAGTCATTGACGGAGGCGCTCATGCGTAACATCGCAACAATGGCTCAACGGGAACTCGGTGCCTTTTTTATGTCACCGATTGCCTATGCGGTCAGCGCGATCTTTTTGTTCGCGACCGGTCTGGCGTTCGGTCTCGGGACCTTTCAAAACGGGGCGGAGGCGTCAATACGTTCGCTGATCGAGTTTTGGATGATGCTGATTCTGGCGTTCGTACTGCCGATGCTGACGATGCGGCTTATGAGCGAAGAGTTCCGCAGCGGAACGATCGAGCCGCTCATGACGGCGCCGATCAGCGAGGTCGAGGTGGTTTGTGGGAAGTTCTTCGGGGCGTTGGTGTTCTATCTCATTTTGCTCGCACTGCTCCTTGCATACCCCATCATCTTGTCGAGGTTTGGCACGCTGGACGGTCTGCTGCTGGTGTGCAATTTCGTCGGCCTGCTACTGCTCGGGGCGTTGTACATTTCGGTGGGGCTGTTCTTCAGTGCCTGTACGAAACATCAGATCATCGCCGTGCTGCTCAGTTTCGTCCTTTTGGCCCTGATGACATTCGCGTCGCAGGGCCTTGCTCAGATTATCGAGGGCTGGCCTAGAGCGGTGCTCCAACATCTGTCCGTCCGTACTCACTTTTTTGATTTCGTGCGCGGCATGATTGACGTAAACCATGTTGTCTTCTTCATTACAATGACTGCTCTGTTTCTCTTCCTTACCGTCAAGCGAGTGGAGATGCGGCGATGGCAGTAGAGAGCGAGGATACGAAACGCGTTTCGGAGGCGTCGGGCGGGCGGCGTTTTCTGGTCGGAACCAACGTTGTGGTTGCGACGGTGCTCGTGGCGGCCATTGTGGTCGTCGCTCAGGCGCTTGCCTTTTCCTGGCCTAGGCGCTGGGACATGACCTCCTCCGGTGTCAACAGCCTGAGCGAGGCGACGGAGAACCTCCTGCACAACCTGGATACGAACATCCGGTTGACCTCCCTGTACTTTGAAACCGATCGGGAGGATCAGGACCAACCGCGATACCGACGCGGCGCTGATGACCTCCTCGATCTGTATGAGGCGACCAACCGCTCGAAGATCCGCGCGGAGTGGATCAATCCGCTGAAAGACCACGAGCGACTCCGCGAGCTGTTCGCCAGGTTGCACGAAAAGACGGCGTTCAAGGACGAGATCGAGACTTACAAGGCCAGGATTGACAAGTATACCGATGAATTGGATTCGAGGGTGCGTAAGACCATCCGATCCGAACTGGCCCTGATCGATGAGATGGGCGGATCGATCAGTGAGTCGTCCACCCAAAACACCGTCGCACCCGTCGAAGATTTGCTCATGCGATGGGCGAACAGGCTCGACACCGTCCACGAGCAGATCGATACTTTCGCCGTCGCTGACAATCCGCAATACATGGCTGCAACAAACGAACTTCGAAAGGTTTATCGCGAGTTCAGCAAAGCCCTGAAGGATATCGGGAGGTACGGCGCCGACCAGGTTCGGACGAATCCCGGTCTGCCCGCGGAGTACGCCGGTTTTCTTGGCAAGGCTGGGAACCGGTATGCCGACGTTGTGGCGGACCTCGAGGCGGAAACGACTGTGCTTGAAGACCTCGGGCCGCTGAAGCTCGACGATCTGTTGTCCAAGCTGGAGCCCACCGCCAACCCGATCCTCCTGGAGACCGATGAAGACGCGGAGGTTATCGATTTCTCATCCGTCTGGCCCCCCATGCAGCAAGGCGCCGTGCGCGCCGGATTTGACCAGCGAGCCTTCAAGGGGGAGGAGAAGCTGACCTCTGCTATTCTACGGGTCACACACAAGGAGCAGACTGCGGTAGTCTTCGTCCGGTACGGCGGCAACCCGCTGTTTTTGGGCGGTTTCATGCGGGGCCAACCCCCAGCGCCCTATTCCATGATGAAGCAGCAGCTCGAGGACGCGAACTTCGTCGTCGAGGAATGGGACGTTAAGTCGTCCGACACGCCGCCCGAGATCGACCCGGTGCCGACGCGGATCATCTACGTGGTGCTCAAGCCCACCCCGCCGCAGCGCGGCCCGATGGGCCAGCCGAGCCAGGAGCCGCCGTTCGGCGACAGTCATCAACGCACCGTGGTCGATGCGATTGGTGACAGTGGGCGGGCACTATTCATCGCCGGTTGGAGCCCGGGACCGTTCGGTCCCATGCCCTCGGAGTATGAGTACAACAGTTATCTAAACGACAAATGGGGGATCAACGTCGACACGTCGGCGCTTTTGATCGAGACGATGAACATCGCGCCGGGTAAGTACGTGGTCGCACGCCGTGACTTCCATCAAATGCAGGATGTCAGCGTCACGGATCACGATATCGTAAGCGGGGCGCTGACGCGTGAGTTGGGCCTCCCGGCATGCGCGCCGCTCGAACTGTTCGAGTCTCCGCCCGAGGGGGTCGAACTCGCCCGGTTGGTCTATCTGCCGCATCGTGACGGCGTGTGGGGCATAAAGAACCTACAGGCATACCAGGAGCAGTCCACCACGCGCAACTACCTGACAAAGGTGGAGGGGGATCTGGAAGGACCGTTTGACTTGGCGGCAGCCGCCACGAGGGGCGATGACAAGATCGTCGTGGTGAGCAGTCTGAACTTCGCAGTTGACGGCATCGCCTTCGCCCGCGAAATGGCGATGACCGCGCGTGGTTTTACCGTCCGATCGCGCAATCCCGGGAACGTGTCGCTCCTGGTCAACTCGTTGCACTGGCTTAACGACAACACGGAGTTCATGAACATCGGTAAGCCGATCGATGCCGCCGTCCTCGAAGTCGCCGGCGAGTCCACAGTGAAAGCGGTTCGGGCGTTTACGATCTTCGTGTGGCCGATGTTGGCCCTGGTTTGCGGTGGTGTGGTTTGGTGGTTTCGACGCAGGTAGGACGTTATGAACACGAAGACGACATTGTTGCTTGCTGTTATGCTTGTGGTGTTGGGCGCGCTGTATTTCGCCCTTCGATCCCGGCCGGAGCCGACACAGGACAATGTAACCACAACACCCGCCGTCGGTTCGTCTGTGGCGACACGGGATTTGCTGGAGGACAAGCTCGGCGATGTCGTGAAGGTTGTCTGCCGCCGCAAAGACCGCGAAGAATGGGTGTTCGAGAAGGACGCCAAAACGTCCGACGCCGGGCAGGATGTCTGGCGGATGATCTCCCCGCTTCAGATGAATTGCGTCCGATGGGACGTGGATAAGTTCGCCAACCGGTTGGGTAACCTCCAGTATGAGTTGAGCTACAAACCGAGCGAGCCGGGTGCGATCACCGCCGCAGCAGCCGGGCTAGATCCGCCCGAGGCGTCCGTCACGTTGACCGACGCGGACGGTAAGACGGTAGCGGTCGAGATCGGCAAGGCCGCTTCCAATCGCGAGACGTATGTGCGGCTTGTGGGCAGCGACGAAATCTGCGTCGGTAAGTCCAACCTCCGCGAGCTGATCAAGGACAGGGCGATTGAATACCGTAACAAGCAGCTTTGGGATTTCACACCCGAGAACGTCACGCGTGTTGAGATCGTCGACCGCTCCGACACCATTACCTCCATCTCGTATGTCTTCAACAAAGACGGCGCCCGATGGATGATAGCCTCGCCGGTGACAGCCAAGGCAACCTCCAAGGTCGACGACATGGTCCGGGCGATGAGTCGCCTGCGTGCCGCTATGTGGCACGACGACAATGCTGAGAAACTCAGGACGTACGGCCTCGAACCGGCGGCGCTGGTCGTAAAGGCCACCGTCGAGGAGGATGTCCCGGTCCAGGAAGAAGACGAGGGTAAACCCGCGGGTGAGGAAGGTGAGGAGGATGTTGAGGAAGCAGACGAGCCAGAGACAGAGAAGAAAATAACGGTCTACGAGCTGCATTTGTCCAGCCAATCACCCATCGCCGAAGAGACCAAGACGTATATGCGAATAGGCGATGAGTCCGCCGTTGCGACCATCATGAAGACCATGGCCGACAAGTTCAAACCGGTCATGTCCGAGTTGCGTGAGATGCGGATCACGGCTGCGAACGTCAGTGCGGCTACTCGAATCGAGCTGACCACGCCGGAAGGACCGGCAACGCTGGTCAAAAAAGACGGCGCGTGGTCGTTTGAGACTGACGGCGGACGGGCTGAGGATCCGGCGGTTGCAGATCTCCTCAAGGCCATCGGCGACCTCAGCGCCGTGGTCTTCATTGACGAAGCGCCGACGGACCTGGCGTCGTTTGGTTTGGATCAGCCGCAAGCGCAGATCCGGCTGACGATTCCCGGCATTGAGGGCATCGAGCGGATTACTGTCGGCGGTTACACCGACGAGCATACGAAACAACTCGTGTACGTCCGCCGCAACGAACTCGCGTCGATAGCGAAGGTGCGCCGAGCGGACGTAACCACGTTGCTTAAAGGCCCGCGCGTCTACCGTGACCGCACTATCGTGGACGTTCTACCCAGCCGCTTCGAGCGAATCGCGCTCTCGACTGAGAACCGGTTCGTCGGCGGTCGCAACGACGTGACACTTGAGCGGAGCGTCAACACCTGGAGCATGGTTGAGCCGGTGGCGGCAAGCGTGAGAGAGGATCAGATGGACAAGCTGGTCGAAGCGCTCGGGGGGCTGCGCGCTGAGCAGGTGGTCGCCGAGGCAGGTGAGCCAAGCTCGTTTGGCCTGCACGACCCGGCGGTGACAATCTCCCTGACGTACAAGCCTCCTGTTGAGTATCGCGTCGAGGAACCGGACGAGTCCAGTAGTGAGGGTGACGAGCAGGCGGCAGCCACGCCGGTTGAGGTTCAACCTCCGTCGCAAACGCTTGAGCTTGCCGTTACCGAACACGACGGGAAATACTATGCTAAGCGGTCCGACCGCGGCACGATCTACGAGGTGACCGGCGGCTTCTACCAGCAACTCGTCGCCGCGTATCGCAGTGATCGGGTGATGGATTTCGAGGACGACAAGGTGCGCCGGCTTTCAATCCGGACCGGCGACCGGGCCCACGTGTTTGAAAGACAGGAAGATCGTTGGGTGTATCAGACGGAACCCGACCTGCCACTCGATTCGAAGAAGATTGACAATCTCCTGCTGCAAGTCAGGGACCTTCGAACCGACCGCTACGTTTCCCACATTATGGACGATCCAGCAATGTACGGTTTGACGGATCCCTTCCACGAGGTCGTTATCTGGCTTGAAGACGATACCAGCCGCGTCTTATGGGTATCCAGCGAGCAAGGTGACGACGGAACGAGAACGAACAGGGGCTTTTATGCAACCGTCAAAGGAGTTGATGGGGTCTTCCTGCTTACGGCGGATTCGGTCAAGCGTTTCGAAATTTCGCTCGACGAACTGGAAGAACCCCGTTAGCCGGGCGGGCTGGGAGTGTGCAAAGCCTGGGCTCGGGGCTGATATTTCTTGTGCTCGACGACGGTTCGTCAACCGCTGGTGTCATTCAGATCGGGCTACCGAGCACAGATAGAGACGACCCAATATGCAGTGCTAGCTTACTAAACCGCATTGCCACCGTAATCCCGTTGTTGTGAGTGGTCGTGAGGCGGCTCAATTCGTCGGATGATAAACACAAGTTTCTTCGATTCCTGCTGGAATCTCGTCCAGTGGTGCACTACTATTGATGTGGCGTCGCCTGTCACGGTAGTTACGTGAGTTTGGCCGTAAAGCGTTCTGCGTAGCGAGTAGGGTCTGCGATTCATTCGCCGTTGTGTTTGAGCAGTCCGGGAAGCACGACCTACGCATGTTGGTTGCACTTTAGGATGCTTGTTGGTTCGGTCAGCCAAGTGCGTGCGTGGTGAATCAACATCGCGAATCCTGCTCGAGCGTGTCGGGCGAAGAAGACTCGATGGGCTTGAAGGGTATCAACGTAGCGGGTGCGCAAGAGGCGACACTCGGTCGTGTTACATCCGCGTCGGATGTGTAGGGATGGATTATTGTGAGGATTGCGATATGGCGTCTCATGGATCGGTTTAAGGCCAGCCTGTGGAGCGCATTGTCGCAATTCTATTGGTCAATAGGAAACGCCAGTCGCGTGTAGAGAAAGGAAACCCGGCGGGGCGCCTATGTCTCCGCAACGTAACAACAGGAAGATGAACATGAGCGTAAGACACCACATCAAAGTGCTTGTTATCGACGACGATCCATCCATCTGCAAGACCGTGGGATTGCTTCTTGAGGATAACGGATACAGTCCTCGCACGTATATCGATCCCGATGAGGCGATCGCCGCCGCGGAGAAGGAATCGTACCAGATCGCGCTGGTCGATCTTCGAATGCCCAAGATGGACGGAGTGGAGGTAGTCGAGAAACTCAAGAAGATCGACGAGCGCATGAGTTGTATCGTGATGACGGCTTATCCCGATCTTGACAGCGCGACGGAGACGATGCGCCGCGGCACGTGCGACTACATTGCCAAGCCCTTCAAGCACGAGGCGCTGATCAATTCGGTCGAGAGGGCGTGCCATCGAATGGGCATTGTCTACACCGATGAGACCGAACTCAACCGGCTGATCGGGCAGCGAATTCGCAGCCACCGGCTCTCTCAGAATCTGACGCTGCGCCAGCTTTCGGATCGCACGGACCTGACCACGTCCCAACTGTCGCAGGTGGAGCTTGGCAAGAACGCGGCGTCGATCTGGGCGCTGGCGCGGATCAGTAACTCGCTGGGGCTGCAGGTCTCCGAGCTGCTCACGGGTCTGTAAAGGCCTTGAGGCGGCGTTTAGTGCCGAGCGAAGCGGTCGCGGAGATACTGTGCTCGGACAATGTCGCGTTGATCCCCGTCAAGCGGCTTGCCGTGGAGTTTTTGCAGGTGGGCGGGTTGAGTGTGTAGGAACAGCTCGTTAAGCATCGGGATGTCGAGCTCGGTGAATCTCCCCATGTGAATTCCCATGCGAATCGGTGACAGAAGGACGTGGGTTTCCTCGCTGCTGACGTGCCGGGCGTTGACGAGGATGCCGTAGGCGCGCCATATCTTGTCGTCGAGCAGGTGGGGGCTGCGGTTGGCGAGTGAATCACGGGCGGTCCGCTCGTACTCGACGATCTTCGGGATGATTGTCTTGCTGAATACGCTGATTGTTTCCTCTTCGGATTTACCGAGCGTGGTCTGGTTGGAAAGTTGATACAGGTCGCCGACGGCGTCGGTCCCCTCCCCGTGCATTCCGCGAACTGCCAGGTGCATGTCCCGCGCCGCCCGCGCGACGCGTTCGATCTCCTTTGTTAACTTCAGCGCCGGAAGGTGCAACATGACCGACACGCGAACGCCCGACCCGACGTTCGTGGGACAGGCGGTGAGGTAGCCGAACCGCCGGTCAAACGCAAACGCGAGATGATTCGCGAGTGTATCGTCGACGCCGTTGACCTCCTCCCACAACGCTTCGAGTTCGAGGCCGCTGCGCAGGCCCTGAATACGCAGATGATCTTCCTCGTTGATCATCAAAGCGCGGGTCTCGTTGGGCGATATCGTGACGCCGCGGCTCCCCTCACCGTCGATGTGCTGGCGGCTGACCAGGTGACGCTCGACGAGGACTTCCCGATCGATCGGATCCGTCTGCTCTATGTCGACAAGCCATGCGTCGGCACCGGCCGGTGTGGACGTAATCGTGTCGACCAGGCTGCGATAGATCTCCGTCCGCGTCGTGGCGCTGGCGGTGGACAGAAACGGACGATCGGCGAGGTTTCTCGCCAGGCGAATCCGCGAGGAGATCACCACGTCGGACATAGGCCCGACGCCGCGAAGCCACTCACCGGTTTTTGGTGTTAGTTCGTCGATCGTCATGCGGATTCCAGGGTTTGGATCCGGTCGCGCACACGCGCCGCGAGTTCGTAGTCTTCCCGCTCGACGGCTTCTTGCAGCTTGCGGCGCAGGCGGAGCAGACCGGTCTGCTTTCGGATCGTCTCGCCCGCCGTCGCGGGGACCTTGCCCACGTGTTGTGTCGCACCCTCGTGAGCGCGCTCGATCAGCGGGGTGAGCAGCTTCTCGAAGACCTCATAGTCGTGCGAACAGCCAAGCTGCCCCTTGAGCTGAAACTCACGAAACGTCATGCCGCACTTCGGGCAGGTGATATCCTCAACCGTGCCCAGACCGGTTTTGTGCTTGATCAGCTTCTGTAGGATCTCGTTGGTGGTCTGATGCTGCTGCTTGATGATGATGCCTTCTTTCTCGGCGCAGTCTTCACACAGGTGGCGCTCCACCCTCTCCGGAATCGTGTCCGTGATGTGGACGGTTGCTTTCGCCTGTTGACAGCGCTGGCAAATGAGGCTCATCAGGAAGGCTTCCCAAACAGCGACGGCGTAAACGCCCTTTACTCTATCATCCTACTAATTCTATGAACCGCCCCATTTATCGTCAATCCACCGCCCTATTCTGCATTCCCAACCGGTACTGTTGCCTCATAACCGGCAATGTATCCCGGTGCCTCGGTCACCTCGATGCGCCGGATCGTTGATAAGCCAAGCTCCACCATGCGCTCGAAAACGTATCCGGCGACGTGCTCGGCAGTCGGGTTGCGCCCGACGAGCCCTTCATGCCTGTTCAGGTCGACACGGTTTAGTCCGGCCACAACCGATTCGAGGCCCAACCGGGCGCGAGCAAAGTCAATGACCATACCGTTTTCATCCAGCTCCGGCCGCACGAAATGGGCTCGGACAAGCCAATTGTGGCCGTGTTGCGGCTCCAGCGTGCCGTTTGGAAGCCGTAAACGGTGAACGGCTGAGAACGTCGCTTCAACACAAACCGAATACATGGAGTGCGTGTCTCTGTGGAATTCGCCGCCATCACGTAAGCGACGATTCGATTTCGGGAAACACGCATTCTATATGACCGGGCTCCATCGTGCGACAACTCGCCACTGGATTCACCACGTAGGGAGCGTCGGATTGGTGGGTGGAGTCTTGAACCGAGCCCGAGCGGCGGGTCGTGAGCGAGTGACCAATCCATATACGCCACGCAGGATGTCATTCGTACCCTGTTTCATACGTTCCACAACTATCTGAGCCGCGGGCTTCAGCCTGCGCGGACTCTCGAGAGTTGTGGGCGTGCCAGGGTAGAACAAGCTCCGCGTAGGCTAAAGCAAACTCCGTTTTCGTGTAGCGGATGTAGCGCCGCTCGTGGGCGGAGCCCTGCCGATTACTACGTTACCCACGAGGGGTGAGGCCGTATGAAAATGAAGAATGCCGTAAAGCCTATGACTCAGGTGGGCGGAAGACTTGCGAAATCTCGCAATAGCATCCCGCCGGGTTCACTCGGCGTGGCGGTCTGCTGCGCCGGGCTACCATCCGTAACGCACGAGTTGTGTGTCCCTCGCATGCGCCGCCGTCCGGAAATCAATCCAGATCACGTCGGGATCATATTTCGTGATCGCACCCGTGAATGCGTCCACGAGGAAGCCGGGCCACAGAGGCGGAATGATGTTCAACAGTGTCATCGGATCGATGTTCCGATGGAACGGCAGGACGCGTTTGTCCGGCCCCTGTGAGACGACGATGGGATAGTCTTCACTCTTGGAAATGTGGAGCGTCACCGGAGTCACACCGGTTTGATGGCCGACCTTCACCTGCGCCCCCGGTGGCGTCGAGTGGATTGTGACGGCCTGATACTTACCCGAAATGATCGTCGCACAGCCAGTCGATGCGACGGCCAATCCGGACAAAAGAGCCAACGCTATTACACGTGTCGTTTTCATTCGTTGCTCCTTGGAATTTGGAACGTTGATCTCGCAAGGCCCCTGGGCATTCCCCGGCGGGTGCGCTTCGCTGTAGCATGTGATTTCCCGTTATGGGACTCTGTTGCTCGGCAACGATCACCCCGCGAAGCGAGCCTGCAAGCCACGGGCAGCCGTGTGGGCGGATCATCCCGCGCGCACTTAGGTCGGCTAACCGCAGCGGCTACTTGTGCTTCGATCGCGGGGCTCGAAGGGTAACCGAACGGTTCCTTTGCGGCGTGGTAAACCGAACGGAAGCATCCGCGATCCAAGGGCAATCGGACGCCAACTGCGGGTCACTTATCGGGTGTCTCAAGCGAGACTTCTCCGCAGCCGATAATCACAGCACAACCGATAATCACAGCGAAATGTTGGCATGTACACAGATTCGATAATGCGTTACGTCTCATATCCGCGCCAATGGCTCCGGCAACGTGGATGGTGTGTGCTGATAAGTGCCGCGTTCGTGGTCATTCTTCTCGTATTGCTGTGCCAACTTCTTGTCCAAAGCACACCTTGGGCCAGTACACTCTTTGCGTACCGGAAGCGTTACCTGGCGGCGATCATTGTCTTGGTCGCGATCACGGCGGTCATGGTATATCTCATGCACAACGGCTCTTTGAGGCTGAATCGTGTTCTCAGCATCTTGTGCATCATCGCCTTCGTCGCCACCGAGGTGGGTGTGCGTCGGGTCGAGGGTCATCACCCGTATCGGATGCCATACCGGGTTGCATCGCCCTATGTGATGTTCTCCGGGCAACCCGGCATGCAGAGCCAAAACTCTGCCCTGAGCCTCTACATGAGCAACAGTGACTCCAAGGGCGCGATCCAACTTAACGAACTCGGTTACCGCGGTCCCGTGCCGGCGAAGGACAAGGGCAACGAATACCGCATCCTGGTTCTCGGTGGTTCGACTGTTTTCAACGGTTCACCGGAGTCATACAGCATACCTGCGCAGCTGGAGCGTCTGTTCCACGAATCCGGGCGGCAATGTGTGCGAGTGTACAACTGGGGCCTTATCTCGGCCGTGTCCGGTCAGGAACTGGCCACGCTGGTTTTTCGTGCCTTGGACTACGATCCGGATCTGGTGGTCGTCTACGACGGGGCAAACGACGTTCTATCCCCGTACTACTTCGATCCCAGACCGGGCTATCCGTACAACTTCATGCTTACCGAAGCTGGACAGCTCCTTGCGGAACGACGGGCGACGTTCCCGGATCTGCTCGCGGCTGGGTTGCAGCGAAGCCGGATCCTGAATTTCGCCTTCGGTGATGCGCTGTCCGGGCGTTTGGTCGACAACAAGCACCTGCGCGAACAGTGTGAATACGGCACGCCCGCGTGGGAGGAGCGTATTGCCGATACGTATGCGGATCACGTAGAGCGGATGGCCGTCATCGGACGGGCGCACGGCGTTGATGTGGCTGTGTTTCTTCAGCCATTACTCTTCCATAGATCAAACCGCGTGGGTCGTGAGAAGGACCTGCCCGCCTGGACGCTACTCAGTCAGTACATTCATCGCGTATACCCGAAGATGAGGGCCGCGGCGGCAGCGCGTGTTGAGGCGATCGCCGACGACCGGGCCCGCTTCGTGGACCTCAGCCTCGTCGTGTCGGAATCGAATGAAGAGCTGTTCTGGGACCAGTGCCACGTCAACAACCGGGGCAACGAGATCATCGGCCGTCGGATCTTCTCTGAAATCCACCCGATTGTGGCCCGCGCCTCACGTCAGGCCGGCGTAAATATGGCCGCGACCCAGCCATAGCCGATCCGGACCCGGCGACACAGACCATTTGATCGCACTACTCGCCTGTTAGCCTGTCCAGCGATGAATCGGAGTAGACCCTCGCCGTTACATTGTCGAAGCAGGTGAACCTCGCAATCCAGTGAACAGATCAATGGTGCTGCCTGGAGATTCACCGTGTCGCAGGTTGGCGTGTTACCTATCAGTGCCGGGAGCCACGAACCGCAGTGCGCACGGAGCATCCGACAATCAGCAGTGCATCGAGACACGAACCGGTCCAAACGATAACGGAGCCTATTCTAGCGCCCTGTAAAATCGACCGAGTACGTGTCCGGGTCGTATTTTGTAATCGCACCGGTGACCGCATCGACAATGAAACCCGGCCAAAAGAAGATGTTCAAAACGCTGATCGCGTCGAACGTTCGCTGCAGCGGAAGCACTCGCGTATCAGTCCCATGGGTGACCTCAATGGGATAGTCCTTTCCTTTGGGAACCTGCAAGATCGCCGGTGTGGTCCCGCTTTGCTGGGCGATCTTGACGTGCGCGCCGGGTGGCTCGGAGGTTATCGTGATGTTCTGGGATGAACCTGACAAGATGGTGGCACATCCTGAGCACAGCACTGCAACAATGCCAACTGCTGTCAAGACTTCAATTCGCTTCCTCATGATCACTTGCTCCTTACGCGCGTGAATCTGTTCAATGCCACGACGATGGTCCGCTACATGTGTCGGCACGCGGGCGGTCAGCCGCTTCGGTACCGGGGCTCGCGCACCGCAACTCAACCTCATAACATCGTACAAGTTGCGCCGCCTCGTATATCAAGTCAAGCACAATCCTGCCGAAATTTTGACTGCTGAGCCAAGTGCCACGGGGCTTCAATCCGGTGGGTCAGAATCCTACCAGGGATACCAGATGGTCATAGTACTCGCCCGACATCTCGTTGGGTGACGAGTTGAAGTAGGCCGTCAACGTGGCCTCTCCGATGCTCATGGTGGCTCCATCACCGGCGCGGAGCCTCATCGCGCTGACATGGACGGGAAACGTGCCGTCAACGATATCACGCAGCATCCGCTCGAACGCCGCTTCACGGCGCCCGCCCGCGCCATGTCGCAGGAAAGTGACCAACGCCCACGCCTGGGCGTAATAGACCTGCGTGGTGTCGCTGTCGCATCGGCCGATGATCTGACCGGCGTCGGTGTCGACGATCTCGCGAAGTGACATGATTTTGTCCTCATGGACGGCTTTGCGCAGGCTGTTGATACGAAACGTGTTGTGCTGCGGCGTGAATCGGGGGGCAGGGCCGGCAAACTCGAGCGCTTCGTGGTAGCAGGCAAGCCCTTCGTTGAGCCAGGCTGGAATCGGTGCGTCGAATCGTGAAGCGATGTATTGGTGCCAGCCCTCATGGGCGAGCACCGCGAGGGTGGTTGAGCGACTAACATGAAACGAAGCCGACTTGTCACCCTCGCTAAACCCGCCGGAGCGGATGCGGGCGTAGAGGTTATAGCGGACCGGGAAGTGGCGTCGCATGAACTGCGCCCACTCGGATCGTGTGTTGAAGATGTACGTTGTGAGCTTCGTTTCCACCTTATTTGACGAAGGGATCGTTTCCTCGTACCGCTTGTAGGCCGCTTCGAGGAAAGCGGGTAGTGCGTTCTCGAACTCCATATCGTGCAGCGTGCTGATAATCTCGAAGTGCTCGGTGGCGAGCCGCCGGCCGCAGAGTCCCTCCTCCGACCACGCTTGCCGCGTCACCGGTACGGGCGTTGGACCGCCGCCGGTAACGCAACCGATGATACTTGCCGTCGCAACGGACGCCGCAAGCCACCCCAGGCGGGACATACACTCTCGTCGAGCTGGCTGCATTCTCAGTTTCCCTTTCGACCTGCGGTACACGACACGGATCCGGATGCTACCCGCCGGTCGACGCTCCGCAGGAGCACATATCACGCTGACCGACGTAGAAGGTAGAACCCGAACTTCCACGGGTCAAATCCGAAATATCACATTGCACGGCGCCGACGATTGCCGCTATGATGCCGGCGACGCGGTTCGACGTATGAGCCGCACCGGCTGACTTCAGTACCATTGCAGCAGGGAAACTACACGACAATGTCACAAACCAACCAGGTTGAGAGGATCATCATCATCGGGTCGGGACCCGCGGCTTGGACGGCTGCTATCTACGCAGCGAGAGCCAATCTAGGTCCGCTCGTGTTCGCAGGTCGGCCCAAGACCGTCCCGACGACGCTCCTGCCGGGCGGGCAGCTCATGATGACAACGGAGGTCGAAAACTATCCCGGATTCCCCGAGGGTATCAGTGGACCGGAGATGATGTCCCACTTCGAGCAACAGGCGGTTCGCTTCGAAACGCGCATTGTGACCGACAGCGGCGTCAATCCCGATGTATCCAACGCCAACGACGGACATAGCTACTCATACCACGATTGCAAGCAGGTCAATCTGTCGAAGAGGCCGTTTATTGTGATCGGCGAAGACGACACCGAGTATCGCACGCATGCTCTAGTCATTGCCACGGGGGCGACGGCCAAATGGATGGGGCTTGAGAACGAGCAACGGCTCGCCCGTAGCGGCGGCGGCGTCAGCGCCTGCGCCGTGTGCGACGGAGCCCTTCCCGTTTTCCGTGACAAGGTCCTGGCGGTAGTCGGCGGCGGTGACTCAGCCGTTGAAGAAGCGATGTACCTGACCAGGTTCGCCTCGAAGGTCTATATGATTCACCGCCGTGATCAGCTCCGCGCGTCGAAGATCATGGCCAAGCGGGCGATGGATAATCCCAAGATTGAGATTCTCTGGAACAAGATCGTGGTCGATGTGCTCGGCGACGACAAGATCACCGGGGTCATGCTGAAGGACACGAAAACCGGCGGGGAGTCCCCGCTCGATGTCGGCGGATTGTTCATGGCAATCGGGCACACGCCCGCGACGGCGTTTCTCGAAGGGCAGCTCGAACTCGATGAGAAGAACTACATCAAGCTCAAGGATCCGTACCGTTCCACAACAAGCATTGATGGTGTCTTCGCAGCCGGTGATTGTGCAGACAGCGTCTATCGCCAGGCGGTGACCGCAGCCGGTATGGGCTGCAAGGCCGCCATTGACGCCGAACGCTGGCTGGCGGAACAGGAAGCCGAGTGAGCGACATCAAGCATAGTGGTACCCGCACGGGAACAACCGTCGATCGAGTCGTTATTGCCGCATACCTGCAACCATCTATAATGCGTCGCGTTATATCAAAGAGAGAGCGCAGATGAAGCTCTACACAAAGCGTGGTGATGACGGCAGCACCGGTCTGATCGGTGGTAAGCGAGTGCCCAAGGATGATCCGCGGGTGGCTGCCTATGGCGAGATCGATGAAACGAACGCCGCGATCGGCATGGTTATCAGCGTGTGCAATGATGACGTGATCGCTGACATCCTGCAGCGGATACAGTCGGACCTGTTCATCCTCGGCGTCGAGCTAGCGACGCAGAAGAACAAGCGTCCCGACCTGACGATCGAAGATACGCACATCGGGCAGCTTGAGCGGTGGATCGACGAGGCATCGGGCGAGATCGAGCCGCCGAAAAATCTCATCCTGCCCGGCGGGTGTGAAACCGCCAGCCGGCTTCACCTCGCCCGGACAGTCTGCCGTCGGGCGGAGCGCGCGGCGGTTACGTTGGCTAAGGGGCAATCCGTACGCCGGACGGCCTCTGTCTATTTGAACCGGCTGAGTGATCTTCTGTTCGCTCTGGCGCGGCGGGCGAACCGTCGGGCGGGAATCGCGGAGATTCCTTGGACGGCGCCGAAAGGCTAGCCTTTTGGCCCCGGCCTGCTGTTGTTTTTTGTGCCGAACCTCAGGCTTCGGTGTTTGTACGTATTTCGGTTGATTCCGCACGAGGGTCAATGAACGTCCTGCGTACCAACGAGCCCAATGCGATTCGCCCGCTCCACGTGGTGATGATCTGCCTCGTTGTGATGACCGTGGCGGGTGGATTGTTGCTGCTGAGCGCCGCGAAACCGACGGCCCCTGTGGACGGGGCGATCGAATGGCAGGAGCAATCGCCGCTGCGTGCCGTTGTTCAACTCCTCTGCCTCAACTATCAGGTTCCCACGATCTACGCTGGCGCCGTCAAGCACTACATCCTCGGTATCGGGGCCGGTCTGGCGATCCTCGCCCTGAGCATAGCGATCGTGGTGAGGCCGAGAACCGCCGACGAAAATGTTGCCGTTGATGACGACATCTTGGCATCGTCCGTGTCGATGGGCGACGGAATGGAGCCCGCTCCGCAAAAGACTCATATCGCCCCGCTCATCGCGGCCCAGGTATTGGTAGGGCTGTATCTGCTGTGGTCGTTTGCGAGCAGCCGTTGGTTGTGGGCGCCGGAGCTGGCGATCGGCGGGAGCATCCTGCTCACGATTCATTTCCTGTGGGCGCTTGGCCTCGCCTACGGTTTGAGCACTAAAGCGGCGCACCTTGCAGCCCGAGCGGTCGTCGTCATTGCGGTGATGACCGCCGCCGTGGCGATCTGGTATCACTTCGGGCGCAACCCGACCCTTCGAGCCGACTTTCCGGTCGGCAATCCCGGTTTTCTGGCGGCATGTCTGATCCCCGGGATTCTTCTTCCCGTCGCCGCCATCATCAAGACCGCCGGTGCCGTCGGAGCACGATCCAGACGGGTAGGTCTAATCATCATGTCAGGCGCAGCCGCGGCGATCTGCCTGTGGGCCTTCTACCTTGCTGACTCGCGTGGTCCGTATGTCGGCCTGCTATTCGGCATCCTGGCGATGGTGTTTTTCGCACTTCGCGGTTGGAGAAAGTGGATTCCCTTGGCCCTTGCCGCGGGTGTCGCGCTTTTCGGATGGCTCTACTTCGCGGGGTTCGCCGAGTCGTTCTCACCAACCGGTCGCAGCGCCACCGTTCGCCTGCGAATGTATGCCTGGAGTTACGCCTGGGAAATGTTCAACGAGAAGCCGTTCACCGGGCACGGGCAAGGCGCCTTCGCGCTTGCGGGCGATTCGTATGTTGTCAACGATGTGCTGAGCGATCCGCTTGTCTTCGAGTCTCGTATCGCGCACGCCCACAACGAATGGTTGGAGGTGATGGCCGACCTGGGATCGGTGGGCATTGTTTTGATCGTCGCGGCGCTGCTGCTGACGTTTCGTGCCGGTATGGCAGCCGTCGCAACGTCGCTTTCTCGTGGTGAACGCTGGGCGTTGGTTGGCTTGATGGGTGCACTAGCGGGTTTGATCGTCGAAGAGTGTTTCGGTGTGGGCTTGCGCGTCCCAGGTGTTCCGACCGTGTTCTACACCGTAATTGGATTGATTTGGGCGTTGAGCGGTGATGGCGTTGCGGGTCTTGCGCAACTCCTTTCTTCGAGGCGCGGTCTTCGGATAGCCACGGGGATTATCGGCGGTTCACTGGGGCTCGGTGCGTTCGTCGTGACGCAGCAGGACTTCACGGCGGCACGCAACATGTGCCGCGCCAAAGAGGCGCTTGCGAAAGAGGATTATGATGGAGCGATCAGGCTGGCTTCACTCGCAACAAGCCAGGAGCACCTGTTCAACCGCCTCAACCCGCAGCGGGTACTTGCCAACCTGTACCGCTTGAGTAAGGCCCATCTGTTAGCCGCGCAGTATGTGCAGAACCGCGCGAGTAACCGCGAGTTTCGAGCGTATGAAACCGAGCCGTCGAATGCCAGGCTCCTGGCCCTTGCGCAGGACGACTATCGGCTCAGCGACAAGCACTGCGAAGAGGGCAGCCGTGCTCTGAAGAGCCTGATCCTTCGTTCCCCAGGATACATCGGCCACGGCCGGTTGGAGTACTGGCTCAACGTTACCCGAGCACGCAACGCAGCCGTGCGAAAAGACGTCGAGAAGCACAAGGCCCTTCTGGAGGATGCCGCAGCGGCGATCAAGCGCGAGTTTCTCCGACAACCCTTCACTCCGTTAATCAGCGCAGACTACCTTCGTGTGAAGCACACTTTGGCCGGCCCGGCCCTGGACCTTACGGAGGTGATAGACATGTTCGCCCGCCCACTCCGGCATAACCGGATCACGGGTGTGTACGTCGAGCTTCTGGCCGACCTGGCCGCCGATCCTTCGTTTGATAACCGGCTTGAGGCCGTCGGGCAGCAGGCACTGTTGGCGCTTAGCACGCCGCTGATCGATGATCTAACGGGCGATCCGGTTGAAGCATGGGCGCCGGAAAAGCTTCGATTGCTGGCCACGATCCGGTTCATCCGCGGTGACTATCAAGGTGCTCGAGAGGCACTCGAGCCGGCGGCATTGGCGTACGATGCGATGCTCTCATCGGCGCCGTTGGGCGCAGCCAGTTGCTATGTCGAGCTGGCGGACTGCCGGTTCTTCAGCGAGCCGGATGACCCGAATATGGCACTGGCAAGCGCGAGCAGGGCAATCGAACTCGCACCCAAGTCGCGGGCGGGGCGGAGGCTGCAATGCAGCGTGGAAACGCGAATGGTCGATTACGCCCTTGCCGACGATAACGAGGAGGAGGCCGCACGTCTTCTACGCAAGACCGGTCCCGCAGGCGTCACTGAGGAAGAGGTGATGCAGGAAATCGGGGCACGCTATCGGGCATTGTGCGAGTCCCTGTTGCACAGACGCGAGGCCGGCGGCGTGTTGCGAAAACCTCCGGCGGAGCTTCTACCCAACCTTCAACGTTGGGCGGCGCGGGCGATCGAGTTGAATCCGGATGATCCGTATGCTCTCTACCTCGCCGCCGATATGGCCTTCTATGTTGGTGACGAGGAAGCGACAGTCAAGCATCTGCGCGATGCCCTTGACAGGGGTCTGCCACCGGATTTGGCCGGACAGTTCCTTCAAACCGCGCTTGACAAAAAGCCGGACAGTCAGGCGCTTGGATCGCTGTGGAAATCCCTGAGGCCCAGCGATCCGCCCGAAGGACCACCCGCCGACACGCCGCCTCCACCCGAAGCACAATCCCGCCCGGCACCATCAGGATGATATTACTCAATCGACGCCGAATCGTGCCTTCCAAGGAATTGAGAATAGCGAATGGCAAACAGCGAAAGACGTTGTGCGAGCGTCTTTCGCTATTCATCATTCGCGACCTTGCGACCGGCTTCGACGACGGTGGCATGGAAGCACTCGAGATCGGCCGGTTCGATTCGCGCTTTGGCGCGAAGTTCGGCAACGCGCTCCACGATCAAGCGGTTGTAGGCAACGCGAAAGAGACGTTCTTCAAGCTGCGGTTGAAGCATCTCGAAATCGGGCTCGACGCCGCGGTCAATCTCGTCGCAACGCACCAGAAAGAACCCGTCTTCGGTTTCGATGATATCGCTCACCTCACCGGCGTCCAACTGATACAACGCTTCGACAGCCGGTTCGAATCGCTCGCGCACGCTCCCTTTGGCGACCCATCCCCAGGCACCGCCTTCATCAGTGTGAAAGCCGTCCGAGAAACACCGTGCTACGTCGGCGAAGTCGATCCCGCTGTCGAGTTGGGCCTGCGCCGTTTGGACACGTGAGTGGGCTTTCGCACGGGCGTTTTCAGGTTGTTCATGTCTCGGCGTGGCGGCATCCTGTGAAACACGCTCCCGCACGCGCACGTCGATCAACGACATGCGTCGTCGCGCGGGCCGACGGAACGAATCCGCAGTTGCCTTAAAGGCGGCGAGCAACTCAGCCCGAGTCGGCTCATCCACCTTCGGCTTCAGTTCCGTCTCCAGGTAGCTCGTGATAATGATCTCCCGCCGCAGTCTCTCGCGCACGTCGTCGAGGGTATGCCCCTGTGATTCCAGGTACCTCTCATAGCGTCGCTGAATGCCGTCGTGTCCCGTGGTTATGATCTTGCGGATTTCGGCATCGACGTATTTGTCGATACTGGCTGTCATGTTCTCCGACAGACGCAGAGAGGCTTGACCGTACAGGAGCATTTCCGCGATCTTATCCGTGATCAACTGGGCCGCTTGCCGCTCGAGATAGGCCTGATACGCCTCAGGTGAAAGCGTCCCGGCCTTCGAGGACAGCTCGTCGTGCAGGTCCAGCCAAAGCTCACGCGCCGAAACCGTCTGTCCGTTGACCGTGAGGTTATCCGCGTTCGAAGTGTTTGCCGAATCGACCTGACCTGGGGATACACTGTGGGACGTGACTTTACGCGTTCCCCTCGAAATGTAATCGGGATCGGATCGCACGGGGATCATGCAACCCGACGGCCAGGTGCATACCACCCATGCCGCCAACACACCACGCACAATCCGTTGACGGGGATTCTTCATGCGGTTGCCTCCACACGCGACTTCGCTCCGATGAACATCCGCCGCAACACCGGCAACAGGGTATCAGGCTCAAGGTAGTCAGGCGGCAGTCGCAGATGAATCGTTTTCGAGTCCGGCATACGCACGCTACCGGGTGCGTCAGCGAATAGGGGCTCTGCGGTTGGCAGATGCTCGATCAAAAAGACGACATCCGGCGGTCGGAGGCTGATCGACTGAATCCCAAAGCGACGCGCATGCACGCGAATCTCCGCCAGCTCCAGCAGTCGCTGTACCTCTTTGGGGAACCGGCCGAACGCATCGACCAAGTCCCGCTCAAGGTGCGCCAGGTCCGCTTCGGTCCGGCACGCCACGATCCGACGATAAATCTCGATCCGCGATCGGTCCGCACCAATGTAGTATCGCGGGATATGGGCGGCAACGTCAAGGTCCGCATGAACCGGTGGGGGTGTCGGGTCGGGCTCGTTCTTGAGGCGGTGGACCGTCTGCTCAAGCAGTCGGCAATACATTTCATACCCGACGACTGCGATATGCCCGCTCTGTTCCCGTCCAAGAATGTTGCCTGCCCCGCGAATCTCCAGATCGCGCATCGCTATCCGAAAGCCTGCGCCCAGCTCGCTGAACTCTTCGATCGTCTTTAGCCGCTTGGCGGCCTTGCTCGTCGGTGGGCGATCGGGCGAAAGCAACAGGTAGCAGTACGCGCGATGACTCGACCGTCCCACGCGCCCGCGAAGCTGATGAAGATCGGCAAGGCCGAACCGATCAGCCCGGTTGATGAAGATCGTATTGACGCTCGGTATATCGATACCGCTCTCGATGATGGTCGTGGCGACGAGTACATCGGCCTTGCGACGAACGAACCGGTGCATGACCCCTTCCAGTTCGCCGTCTTTCATCTGACCGTGGGCGAAAACGACGCGGGCCTCGGGAACAATACGGCGAACGGTGTCGGCCATACCGGCGATCGAGCGGACAAAGTTGTGCACGAAGTAGACCTGCCCGTCGCGGTTCAGCTCGCGCAGAATGGCGTTGCGAATGAGGTCCTTGTTGAATGGTCCGACGCACGTCGCGATGGCCCGCCGATCGGCGGGAGGGGTTTGAAGCGAGCTGATATCGCGAACGCCCATCAGTGACAAGTGCAGCGTCCGCGGGATCGGCGTTGCGGTCAGTGTCATCACGTCAACCGTTTCGCGCATGGCTTTGAGCCGCTCCTTGTGCTCCACGCCGAAACGCTGCTCTTCGTCGATGATAACCAACCCGAGGTTTGCAAAGGATACGTCCTTGCTTAAAAGGCGGTGCGTTCCGATGACGATGTCAACCTGCCCCTTCTTGAGCCCGTCGACGATCTTCCTCTGCTCTGACGAGCTGCGGAATCGCGACAGACAGCCGACCACGAACGGGTACTGGGCCATGCGCTCCCGGAACGTCGCATGGTGCTGCTCCGCGAGCACCGTCGTCGGGACCAGGACCACAACCTGCCTGCCGTACTCGACGATCTTAAAGGTCGCCCGCATAGCGAGTTCCGTCTTGCCGTAGCCGACATCGCCGCAGATGAGCCGGTCCATCGGGCGGACCTTCGTCAAATCCTCGCGGATGTCCGCCGCGATAAGTGACTGATCTTCGGTCTCCTCGTAGGGGAAGGCCGCCTCAAACTCCCGCTGCCATTCGGTGTCGGCCGGATATACCACGCCCGTGGCGTTGTCACGAATCGCCTGTATGCGCAGGAGCGATTCCGCAAGCTCCGAAACGGCGTCGGCGACCTGTTGTTTGGCTTTGCTCCAACGCTTGCCGCCGAGCTTGGACAACTCAGGCCGGCGCCCCGCCGCACCGACGTACTTTTGCACAAGATCAATCTGCGAACAGGGCACGTGCACCATCGCCTTGTCGGCGAACTCCAGACTCAGAAACTCTTCTTGTTGGCGCGACGTGCCCTTGCGCAGCTTCGTCAGCCCGCGATAGAGCGCGATGCCGTGCACCACGTGCACGACCAGTTCTCCGGATTTCAGGTCCAGCCACGATTCCAGCGGCCGGCCTGCGTGGAGCCGCCGGATACGCCGCCTTTGCCGATGGCGGTGGAAGATTTCGGAGTGGGGGATCACGAGCGTCTTCGTTGCAGTCCACTCGAAACCGCGATGCATGACACCCACGTGGATGTGGATTGACCCGGCCAGATCCGGTGCCTGCCCTGCCAGCATTTCGCTTAGCCGCTGGCGCTCGCCTTCCGTATCGCAGACAACATGCACTTCATGGCTGCCGGCGGTCCGACACAGCTCCGCGACGGCACCGGCTGCATGACTCTCGAAACGCGACACGGACGTGACACCCATGTCGAAGCTGTCTTCGTCCCCGACGGCGCCTGACCCGAATGACGACAGATGAAGCTGAGGAAACCGGGCGACCCGCGCCAGCACGTCGGTCACATCACAGAGGCGATCCGACTCCACGAGGCGGGCCCGCAGCGTCTCGCCCATGGTTTGGATTTCGCTTGGCCCGTCGAGAATGACCAGGGTGTCGGGCGGCAGGTAGGCGGTCAAGTCCGTCAGAGTCTCATTCGCTGCTTCCGGATATTCCGGCAAAGCGGTCACGGCAAACGAAGTCAACGTCTCGATCGAGCGCTGTGTGCTCACATCGAAACGCCGGATCGATTCGATCTCGTCGCCGAAAAACTGAATCCGTACCGGGTTCGTTTCGCCCGGCACAAAAATATCCACGATATCCCCACGGCGGGCCGCATCCCCGGGCGATTCCACAAGATCAAGCCGTTTAAAGCCCCGGTCGACAACCCACGCAAGAAGAGATTCCGGTGACCGGCCCGCCGGGTCGTCGCCAATTGCCCTAACGACAAGATGCAGCGTGTTCTGCTCGAGCCTGTCCGGCGCGGGGACCGGCTGCATCATCGCTTGAATGGGTGCGACAATGACGTGTGGGACGGCGTTTGCGTAGTCAGCAGGCAAATGTCCGCGCGGGCTAAAGCCCGCGGCGGCGGCTCGTTGGAGGTGGGTGCATAGGCGGAGCCGCTCCGCTTCGATCTCCCCGCTGGCGGCCCCTTCGCCCGGTAATGTTTCCCACGCCGGGAATAGACCACAATATCCGCCGAGGAATAGCTCCAGGTCGTCACGAGCATTGTCAGCCTGTTCGAGATGAGCGGTAATGTAAAGATGCGTGCGGCCGGAGGCAGCCGCGGTAATAGCGCCCAGCATGGGCGCAGACGACCCCCATAGACCTGAAACGTGAACCACACCGGTTGATCCGGTGAGTCGTTCTTTCAGGCGTTTCACCTGAGGATCGGCGGCGATCGATGTGATCACCATCTCTAACCCAGCATCCTATGACAACAGCCCGGGGAACGCAAAAAACCGCGGCCGCGTCGTGTTCTCCCTACGTTCTTGGCACAGTCCACAACTTCCCACAAGTATCGACAGACCGGTACTGGTTTGTTGACGAACGCATCACTATGCTGAAGAGTGAGTGTGGGAGGTACGGGTCAAATCCGAACGATCACCGCGCCGGCATGCATTCCGGCCCGTGTGATAGCATCATAGCCGAGAGCGTCATCGGCTCCGGGAGAATCTCATAATGCGTCCAGTTACTCGCTGCACAACCTTGTCCGTTGCTTGCATGCTACTGTCGTCTGTCGCCCTGGCGGGACCATTACCGGACCGCTTCACGCTTGGGCGTTACATCCCCGGCGACGTATGGCTGTATGTCCATGGCGTCCACAATCCGGAACGGGCCTGGCTCGATGCCGAGTGGGCCGAGGTCTTGGATGCGCTCAAAGAGAGTGGGATCGATCGGGACATCACGAACCTTCTTGCATCGGTGTTGGGTGACGAGGATCGCCCAAAGGCTGAGAGACTTCTACAACTGTTCCAAGACGTGCGATGGGCTGATCTCGTTGTCAACGGGGAGGAGTTTGCCATCGGCGAACGCCTGACCCTGGGCGTTATCCCTTACGAGTACTTTTTCCTCAGCCGTGGCAAAGCTAACACCGCCGAGGCGAACATAGCGGGTCTGGTTGCTATTCTCACAGAACTTGCATCCTGGAGTGACGAGATCTGCCTCACCAAGCGCAAGCTCAGTGGCGTGATCGTCTGGTCGCTGCGTTCCAGCCAACCCAAGTCAAGCGAACAGAAGTTCAGCATCGATCTTTTTCGGAAGGGTGACATCATCGGGCTGGCCTTCGGATTGGACGCGGCGAAGAGCGTCGTCGACCTGATGACCGGCAAGGCCCAAAAACCACCTGTGGCTGAAAGCGAGCGTTTCAAGACAGCCCTTGGTGAGGTGAAGGCACCAAAAGACAACGTGATGTTCTTTGACGCCCGGTCACTCTTCGCCGGCATTGATCATCTCTTCTTGGAACGGGCCGTAACCGAGAGTCAGGCGAACGGTGACGAGAACGAGCTCGAGGTCGTCCACACGATCAGGAAAGCCCTGGATCGCTGTAATCTGTGGGACTACACCATCGTAACCATGGAAACCGAGGGGCGACGGGAGCTTACCCATACGGTTGCCCTTCTCCGCCGGGACAAGCGGGAATGCGGGCTCGTCCGTGCGTTCTTTGAACGCAAGCCCTTTGAACGTTTCGACAGATTCGTCCCCGTCGACGCAACCGGGTTCAGCGTCAATGCCATGTTCGATCTGGAGCAGGTTTACAAACTGGTGATGGACTTCGTCGAGAAGGATTTACCAGAGGGCGCTAAGCACATTGCCTGGTGGAATAAGAAACTTGCGTCGATTGGTTTCGACCTGTACCCGGACCTGTTTAGCTGGTGGAGCGGCGAGATGATCAGTGTCACACTTCCCCCTGCAGGTGTCACGCCAATGGGCGGCGCGGACTGGGTGCTGATCTTTCGCGTCAAGAACGGTGAACTCGCTTTGCAGAAGATCAACGTCGCCACTGAGTTTATCAGGGACAAGCTTCAGGCGAGGGGGCAGCCGTTGATGATCTCGCCGGCTCCGGTCAGCGCCGAAGGATTCCATCAGATCACGCACCCGATGTTTGCGATGTTCATGCGGCCGGTGATCGGTGTGAAGGATGAGTGGCTGATCATCGGATCGTCGCCTGTGGCGATCAACAAATGCCTGGACGTCGCCTCCGGGAAGGCGCCATCAATCGTTGAAAACCAACGGTTCAAGAAAGAGGGGTTGATACCGAAGGGGCCCGTCTCCTCCGTCTCCTTCAAGGACATATCCAGACAGGGTGAAGAAGCAGCTATGCTGCTCGGTATGCTCAGCATGGGCATCGGCGTGTTTAGCGCGTCCCTGCCCGACGAGCCCCAGACGCGAGAGATCAAGAGGGTTTTAGGAAAGTTCACGCCGATCGTGATGAAGCTCGGGCCCGTCCTACGGAAGATCGACTTCTACAGCTCCCAGTCCCGTACAACCACATTTGACGGCTCGCTGACGCTGCGCACGGAGGCCATCATCACCTATAAGCCGCCCTTGCCGCAAGATATAAACAAGGCTGGCGCAAAGTAACAAACCGGTAGGACCCGCACGCCGATGCTCGCAACGGGCGTCAGCCGTTGCGTTACGCAGCGCCATGTGTCAGGATCATGCCATGGGATTGTGCGTGTGGGGTGTTACACGAACGACCGGTTCCCCATCAAGCGACTCGACGTAGAGACTCCGTCGCCCGTCCAGGATATCCTCGAGCAGCGCCCCTGCCGTCTTACCCCGCCACCCCCTAAGCAGTTCCACATCGGTCCGGTCGGGCGGTCGGCCTCTATTATGGTGGCGGATCAACTCGCGGAGGGTTCTTTTGGATGCGACAAGACCGTACGCCACCTCGTTCTCCAGGCAAAAGCTGTGTATGACCACTGTGGCCAGGGCGATCAGAGCCGCTTCCTTCGGCGTTTCGGTCCCGCGCGGCGTCGGGGCGGGCCACTGCTCGCTGGGTGTCTTCAGTGCCTTCTCCACGACGCGCCCCAGCGCACGCACATGCTTGTCGCTGAGATTGATGCCGCGAAGATCACGGATTTCCCCGATAGAACAGAGCTCGAGCTTGGCGATCTCGACCAGCAAATGATCTTTGAGCACGACCCGCACCGGTCGGTTGAGCTGTTTCGCCGCTGTTTCCCGCCAGGTCAATAGCTCTCGAACAACCGCAAGCTGACGACCTCTCAAGGCACCCGCCCCCTTGACGCGAAGTAGCTTCTCCTCTTCCACCCGGCGGTAGAGCGACATGTCTTCAAACCGGTTGAACTCCTCGTGGACCCAGTTCAACCGGTTCCGCTTCGACAGCCGATCATGAAGCTTGTCCCGAACCGCAAGCAGATAACCAACGTCCTCCGCCGCGTAACGAATCTGCTCCGCGGACAGCGGCCGCTTCCGCCAATCGGTCAGCGTTTTCGATTTGTGCAGGCGTATGTGCAACGCAGCCTGGACCAGCTTCTGAAGGCTTAGCGGATAGTCATAGCCGGCGAAGCCCGCAGCGATTTGCACGTCGTACACCCGATGCGGTAGACGACCCGTATGCTGCACACACAACGCCAGGTCTTCCTGGCCGGCATGGACCACGGTCTCGACCTGATCGTCGCACACAAGGTCCCAAACCGGTTGCAGGTCGAGATCGAGAAACGGATCGATCACCACGACGGCCCCCTCGGTCGCAATCTGGATCAGACAGACCTCCGGCTCAAACCGGTCCTCCATCACAAACTCGGTGTCGAACGCAAACCGGCCACAAGCCCGGCAATTCCGGCAAAGCTCTTCGGTCTGCGCCTGTCGTTTGACCGTGGTGATGTCGGGTATTAGTGATCTACGCCCCACAGGGATAGCCTCCTGAGACCCTCCGGTCCTGTCGATTGCTGAACGGGTCCAGCAGGGTACAATAGCGTCCGGCACAGATTTTTCCACGGAACTGTGTTTTTCGACACCCAAGGATCACCCATGGCAGAAGCACCCAAGACCACCAACGAGAGCATCGTTAACCACTCGCTCATCGACGAGATGCAAGACTCGTACTTGACCTATTCGATGAGCGTTATCATGTCGCGCGCCCTCCCGGACGTTCGCGATGGACTCAAACCGTCGCAACGGCGCATCCTGGTGGCGATGAACGACCTCAACCTCGGGCCCCGGGCACAGACCAAGAAATGCTCCAAGATCAGCGGTGATACGAGCGGCAACTATCACCCGCACGGCGACGGGGTCATCTATCCGACCCTGGTTCGAATGGCCCAGCCGTGGAACCTCCGTGAGCCGCTCATTGACGGGCAGGGCAACTTCGGGTCGATCGACGGCGATCCACCCGCTGCGATGCGGTACACCGAAGCGCGGATGGCCGGCGCCGCGACGGTCATGCTCCAGGACATCGAGTACGACACCGTCAATTTCGTCCCCAACTATGACAACTCACGCCGGGAGCCGACCGTCCTGCCGGCAAGATTCCCCAACATCCTGGTTAATGGGGGCACCGGCATCGCGGTGGGGATGGCGACGAACTTGCCCCCGCACAATGTCGGTGAGGTGTGCGACGCGATTCTCAAGCACCTGGACAACCCCGATGTGACACTGGAGGAGTTGATGCGGATTCTACCCGGTCCGGACTTTCCGACTGGTGGACAGATCTGTGGCCGTGGTGGAATTGTCGACGCGTACAGCACCGGTCGTGGCAGCATTACGCTTCGAGGACGTTGCCACGTCGAGGAACGGCGCGGCGGCAAGAGCACCGTCGTCATCACCGAGATTCCCTACGGGGTGTTGCGCAGCACGATCACGGAGAGAATCGCCGACGCGGTCAAATCCAGCGTGATCAAAGAAGTAGCCGCCGTCAACGACACCTCCGATCGCAAGCACGCGGTCCGGATCGAGATCGACCTGAAAAGCGGTGCGAACGGAGACTTGGTAATAAACCAGCTCTTCGAGTACACACCGCTCCAGTCGAACTACCACGTCATGAACATCGCACTGGTCGATCGCCAGCCGCGGACGTTGACGCTCAAGCAGCTCCTGGGTCTCTACGTCGACCACCGCAAGGAGGTCATCCGGCGACGCACGTCGTTTTTGCTCCGGCGGGCGAAGCAGCGCGCCCACGTGCTCGAAGGCCTGATCCTCGCCGTCGGTGACATCGATGACATCATCGACCTTATCAAGAGGTCGCCCGACCCCGCAGCAGCCAAGGAAGCTCTGATGGCGCACCCGCTACGGCTGGTCGAGCACGCGACGCTGCGGCGTTTGCTGCCTGAGGCGTTCATCCGGTCATATTCATCCGGTGAACACTACCTGACCGGCACCCAAGCAGGCGCGATCCTTTCGATGCAGCTTCAGCGGCTCACCGGTTTGGAGATCGAGAAGCTTGCGGGTGACTACAGCAAGCTTGTGGAGGAGATCGGGGGATACGAAGCCATCCTGCGCGATGAGAACCGCGTGGTGGACATCATTCGCGAGGATCTCCACGATATGAGACAGAAGTTCGCCGACAAGCGGCGGACGGAGATTGTCGGTGCCGTCGGCGAGTTCCGAATGGAGGAGCTGATCCCCGACGAGCAAGTCGTCGTGACCATCTCGCGCCAGGGATACATCAAGCGAACCGATATCGACTCGTACCGCAGACAGGGCCGCGGAGGCAAGGGCGTACGCGGCGGCGCCGCGAAGGAGGGGGATTTCCTCGAACACCTTTTCGTTGTCTCCACCCACGACTTCCTCCTGTTCTTCACCGACCGGGGCCGCGTCTATTGGGCCCGCGTCTTCAACCTTCCGGTCTTGAGTCGGACGTCGCGCGGGCGGTCCATCGCAAACCTCCTGCACATGCAGCCGAACGAGGCGTATCGGGCAGTGCTGCCGGTCAAACAGTTCGAGGAGTCGTACGTCTTCTTCGCCACCAGGAAGGGCACAGTGAAAAAGACACCGATCACTGCATTCAGCCGGCCTCGATCCAGCGGGATCTTCGCCATCACCCTCGACTCGGACGACTCGCTGATCAACGTCGAACGGACGACCGGTGATAACGAGATCGTGCTGGGAACGCACGACGGCATGGCTATTCGCTTCGACGAAGGTGATGTCCGGGCGATGGGGCGCAGCGCCCGTGGTGTCAGGGGTATGACGCTTACCGGGGATGACATCGTTGTCTCGATGGTGGCGCTGGATCCTGGAGAATCTCTACTTACCGTCTGTGAGAACGGGTACGGAAAGCGGACCTCCATCGACGAGTACCGCAAGACGCGCCGCGGCGGAAAGGGCGTCATCAACATCAAGACCACCGAGCGCAACGGCTGTGTTGTTGCAATCGAGGCGATCAAGGTCGATGACGAGCTGATGTTGATTACCGCCAAGGGCATGATGCTGCGGACCGATCTGGCGGCCGTCCGTGAGATCGGCCGGGCCACCCAGGGTGTCCGCCTGATCCGCCTCGACCAAACGGACCGCGTGGTCGCGGTTGCCAAAATCGCGCCCGACAACGATGAGCAGAAATCGAAAAACGCTGAGACCGAACCTCAAGACACGGCCGACGATGTGTCCGGCCAGGATGCGGGGGAGTCCGCACCGGAAGGCGGCGAGGGATAGCAGCCCGTGGCGGAACTGAGTTACTCTGTGGGACCGACTTTCCAGTCGGTTTTCTCAGCCACTCCAGCCCGGTCTGACAGGCTGGAAAGCCCGTCCCACATGCTTTTGCCAAGGGCGAATAGGGCTCTCTCACACACTCCGCCACGCCGGGAGGTTTCTCGATCAGACCGTCAACCGCGCGGCGGTTCCGAGAACTTTGCAGAAATCCGCGTCACAGCGCGTTTTCTAGTTGGCAGACGCACCGCGTTGCCGAATAATATAGCTGGATGGACGCAGGCTGCGTGTATCCTTTTGACCGAGTGTCGGTAAGAGGTGTTAGATGGGAATACGCACTACATGGTTGACGTTGCTGGCAGCAGGTTTGATCGCCCTGGGTTTGAATACACAGGCTAACGGACATACCACGCTGGACGGGAAGACAGCCTTTCAGAATCTCGGTATGTCGCAGGGTCGGCCGCCGGGAGAGATGGTCGGCACCGGCTTCGCCCGAGCCCAGGAGTCCGCCAATCGAGCCCGGTCGCAGGTCCTCGCGCCGGACATAACTGAGACCTCGCGTCCCACACCGATCCGCGCGCAGTTCCTGGTCAAAGCGATCGAAACCGTCTTTGATCAGCTTGAAAGCACGCTTCTGTTTCTCGGGAACCGCTGGTTGGCCCGCGCCGGTTTGGTACCGCTGCTTCCACCTGAGTTATTCTTCCCGCCGACGGATACCACCGACACCTCGGACACGTCCGATTCGACCTCCGACACTGAAGCTTCAGACTCAACCGACGACGGTAACGGCACCCGCCCTGGAAAAAGCGGCCAACGGTAAACATCGCCGCGGAGCCGACATACAAACGCTGTGCTCCCAGCCCATAGCCCCATGATCGATAATGGGGTTGTGGCGCGTTCGTTTCTGGGACGTGCAAGAGGGCGCTGCGTCCACGGATTGGACCTTATGTTGCATTGCTATCCGGGCGCTCGCTCGGCGGCAGGGCAACCGCCGTTCTAACCCAAGTTGAGCAGCTGAGAGGGTTGAACGTCCTTGGGGGTAGCGCCAAGGCGGTTTTTCGTCAAGAGTTTTGACTACATTCACCGTTTGAGTTCTCCCATTTCGGCTCGCCGAGGCGAGTGG
>Ga0307432_1000275_pt1 | contig 43025 bp, 34 predicted proteins | sample SalMarWE160150MG_FD_202158 | JGI IMG/M metagenome (GOLD analysis project Ga0307432, IMG submission 202158) | Salt marsh sediment microbial communities from the Plum Island Ecosystem LTER, Massachusetts, United States - WE1603-150 | ecosystem: Environmental > Aquatic > Marine > Intertidal zone >...
GCTCCCTGCCTTCCATCACGGCCAAGGCGTTCTCGCCACCAAGCGATAAACCTCGGGGTTTGGGGCAGAGCCCCAAGCTAACACCCCGGCGCGGTGGGACATATGTCAGGATGCGTGATCTGGACCTCAGCCGCCTCGGCTCGTTGGCGCTGTTGATGATCGTTATAGTGATTCCGGGCACCCTGATCGGCAAGCGCATCCTCAAGGGCGTGCCCGAGCGACACTTCCGCGTCGCCCAAACGCTCCTGCACGGCGAGCCGTTTCCCTTTGACGTCGGTGTGATCAACAATCGGCGTTTCCTGCCCGTTGCGGGCGTCAGCTTTGACGCCGAGTGTGTCCTGCGAATGAGTCACCTCCGCACCGGGCATATCGCACACTGGGATTACTTCTGGCCGATGACAAACCATGCAACGACGCCCGGCGGGCGAGGCGGACGGGGATTGTTATTTGACGCTTATGCTAATTCGATGACAGGATTGTGTCGTTTGTTACCGACAGCAATCTCCGCAGTCCGGCAGCGGTGTATTGAGCCACGGATCATACTGGCCCGCGCCGTTAAGCAGGTCGATGACCCGCAGGATATCCGGCGGACCGAGCTGACCGCTGCGGTCGACATCCTCGCTGTAGATCCCCCACAGCGAGGTGGCCACGCCGTTGATGTAGTCGATGATCTCCAAGATGTCGGACGGGGCCGCCTGGCTGTCGCCGTTCACGTTTGCCGGATGCGACGTCAAGGTGATCATGTGAGAGGTTCCGACGTCGTTTGTGTAGGTGACCGTAGTCACCGCATCGGTTGAAATCGACCGGATCAGGCCAACTGTCATCGTGCCGTTACCATTGTCGACCACGCTTCTGACCCTGTTCGACACACCCTCGACTACCGTCTCGCACAACGACCAGCACTCCAGCTTGTCGGCGCCCTCAGGAGCCTCCACCAAAAGAGTGTCGATGCCCTGTCGATCCTGCGAGTCGGCGGGCGGATGCGGCTGACACGCGTCCACCACGCCAGCGGGGGGCTCAACAAATCGAACCTCACCGAACGGGCAGGTGGGGCCTTCGCAAAGGACCGCCGCCCCGCAATCGGAGCCTTCAAAGCCGTATGTGGCGCAATCCCCGTCCCACTCCACCTCACAACAGTACGCGTCGCATGCGCAGACTATGTTGCAGCAGTCATCCTGGACGCATCCGGGCGTGCCCGTACCGGCGGCCGAGTAGCAGTCACCGGTCCCGGGGCATGCGGGATTGTCGGGTATGCCGCAGCTTATTCTGAACTTGCCCGTACCGCCCTCTACCGGCTCAAACGTACCGGAACCGGGATCTGTACCGCCGGGGAACGTGCCGACTCGGATCAGGTAGTCTTGTCCGTCTGTTGCACCGAAGGACACCTGAGATTGCAACGCCACGTCGGGATCATATCCGCAGAAATCGTCGTTGCAGGTCACCAAGCCTGCGCCTGTCGGCGGACAGGTATCGCAGCCGTTGTACACGTTGATCTTGGTGTCGACGCCCGTGAGCCCGCAGGTCTGGATGTATACGGTGTCGGTGCACGGAGCCGTCCAGCAATACCAGACGTCATGGATGGTCTGCTCATCGCCCTCCATCGTACTACAGGCGGCGTGCGGTGGGCCGTCCGTCGTGGCGGTCGTGTTGTCGAAGTCGAATTGTCCCTCGCCGGTGATCACTTCGGAATCGGCGCAGTTGTCGTTAGGCGGCGGGAACTCGCAGTATATTTCGGCCTTCTCTGCACATAGATTGTCCCATGCGGTCGTGCAGCAGGCACTGTCGATCTTACACACCGTCTCGCAGCAGAACCCGTCCTCGCAGCCCGGCGTACCGTGCTCACTGAAGCAGTCACCCGATGCGCCGATGCAGGCGATGCGCGGGCACTCGTTGTTGATATCAGCACACGACAGCCCCAAGGCCACCTCGCCGTCATAAGTCTCACACTCGCTGGGGAGCATGTCCTGGCAACCGCCCATTATGGTGCAGCAGGCGCTTGTGCCGCATGGAGGATTGAACGGGTCGGGATCGCACGTCGCATCCGCCAGCCAGCGCCCGCCGCATTGCGACTCCAGCAAACCGTCGATGCACGTACCGGCTGTGTCGGTGCAACAAGCCCCTGTTGGTGCAATCCCATAGCAGCGGAGGTTCGCTCCAAACCCCGCCCAGGGGTCTCCGCCGAAGAATAGAGTGTTCCACACGCTGCCGTTGTAGCTTGCGAAGTAATCCTCGGTCCGGCCGACGGTCGCTTGCTCAGTGATCAACCAGCCCGAGTCATCCGTCGACGTCGTCATGACCATCCACACCTGCTCCGGAAGAGTGATACCCGTAAAGGGACCCGCGAGCAGTTTGTGGTAGGCGCCATCGCCCACACCGGAGAAGACTGCGGCCGCGCCCGGGATCGGCGCTAGCGGGGTGGAACTTTGCTGATCCACCGTCCAAAGCTCGACGGCAACGTCATAAGCGCCGGTGAAGCCGAAGCCGTAGACACTAAGGTCGAAGCTGGACAGCTCGCACGGGGCGCCGGCCGCCATCGCCTGGTCGTCCGCCAGAATAGTGCCATCAATGTGCGCGTAATACCCCGCAGGGTCGCCATCGTTGCGGTAAAGGTGGAACTGCGGCCGACACGGTGCTGAAGCACACGTGGTTGAGGCGTGGAAGAACCCCTGCATGCCGGCGCACACAGCCTTTGTCGTGTCTACGCAGGTACCGTAATCATCCTCCGTACAACACGCACCGGTGAGGCAAGGGCTCGGGTTGCAAGTCGAGAACGCACCAGACCATGCGCCGCCACCGCCCGTGCAGGACGCCTCCGTGACCTCGGTGCAGGTTTCACCGTTACAGCAGGCACCCGGCGGGTCGAAGGCCAGCTCGCAGTTGATGTTGGCCCAAAAGCCGGCATACGGATCGCCGCCCAGAAAAAGCTGCACACACCCATAATGAATATCGTACTCCGAGAACAAATCGCGGGTATAGCCGAGCTCGGCTTCTTCGGCGACGGCCCAGCCCGAATCGCTTGTCGAGAAGGTAGCCGCCAGCCAGACGATTTCAGGAACGGCCACCGGCTCAACAAAAGTCATCTCCAGCAACTGCGCGTAGCCATTGTTGGGAACATCAGTGATGTCCGCCTCGGTTCCCAGGATCACGGCGGATCCCGTCTCGCAAGGATCACCGTCCCACAGCGCCACGTGTACGTCGAACGTTAGACCGGTTTCACCGAAGCCGGCGACTGCAAGGTTGAAGTAGACCACGTCGCACGCGCCAGGAGCGAGCTCGATATCCTCCGCCATCATCTCACCCGCACCGGGTTCCCAGATCTGAAGTGGATTGTCCGGGGTTGAGATGATCTCGTTACTATACACGGTGGTTCCCGGAAGATCGGCGGCGACTTGACCCTGACCGCTGAACCGTTGAACGGTCGAGTTCTCAGGCGAAAGGTGCCTCGTTGCAGCCGCTGCGCGTGTGGGCAACGTTACGCTTGGCTCCGATCCGCCGGTCTGCAAGATCGCGTTCTGCAGGCTCGTCCGGGCCGGCTGTGGGTCAGCCGCCAGGGATACTCTTGCTGCAGCGACGCAGACACAGGCGATCAGGATACAACTCAAGCTTGGTTTACCGTGCATAGCATTTACCTCATTCCTTCTTTGTGTTACCAGCGCTGGGTAAGCAGGCCCGACCTTGTGCGCAGCTCATGCTTGCGCTGACTCGACCGGTTTTCGCTTCCGGTATTCCCCCACCAAAGAGTGAACCTGCGGCAGCACGAGGCCATTCCCGCAAGGTCTCACGATGCCGACAAGGAAGGCTTGCCCCCCTCTCTCATCTACCGTACAAGCACTCGGAAGTGAAGCACAAGCACCGACGCCTCGATTCTGATTCACTACCGGTTGCCTTTAAGTCTTCCTATCTTACCCAGCGGGCTTGGGCGGCTCCACCTGGTATTGGTGCACATGTACCCCACCACAGGTCTGAGTCTAATCCTTGTTGCATGGCCTCGACACACACAGCCCTAAACGGGCCCTTCAGGGCAGATGTTACATTCGATGATAGGCCCACACCCTACGGTGAGTAAAGCAGTGACTCCGGCGATAGGCGGTCCGAGTTCCCTCGATTGGATTGTAGCTTGAATCCCGGTCCCTTACCCCCCCCCCAGAGCCGCAATCACGGTTGGACGGACCGAAATCCCACTGGGATGTGACACGGCCGGCTGCGTATCGAGATCGACGGTTCCAGGGTTCGGACGGAGAGTGTCGGTTGCCCAAAGGCTATCGGACCCATTCTGCGCTTTGAAGATCTGAGACCGATACGGCCGCGCCGCATAATGCCAAACCCGATAACCCTACGGCGCGTCGTCGCCGGTGACGGATTCGGTCGACGCCGGTTCCAAGTCCTCCCCAGGTGCGTCACCACCTGTGCTTTCCTGTGTACCCTGCCCGGTACTGGCGGCCACCATATTTGCCGCTTGCTCGATCCCGCTGAGAACCTGCTTGGGAGGGGTCTGCCCTGATTGAAGCGCCTGGAGCAACGCCTCGTAGCCGGCCAAGGTCGCATCGATCACGGGTTTAGCCTCTGCATACGGAGTGAATCCCTGCAGCTCGATGAACCATTCATCGTCAACGACGAGGAAACGGCACGGCATGGGCTCAGGATGCGAGGTGATCGTACCTGTCACTTCAGTGTCACTCACGACCGCAAGAGACTCGAGCGGAAGCCTGGCTGAATGGGAAGATTCGAGAGTCTCGAAGGCCTTCGAGATTCGTTCCTTCGCATCCGGGAGCTTGGCCTCAAGAGCCTTGCAAACCTCATCCAGCTTCGCCGTAAGGGTAAGCATCGATTCGAGTAGCGGGCGCATGGCGTCCTGCTGATCGTCAACGTAGTATTCGAGCAGGTCGTCCACCGCAGCTTCGACCACCAAGTCATTGTAGTCGTCGATTAACTCGCGGATTTCAGCTTCGACCTCGGCGTTGCCGGCTGGTGCGTCGTCCGCAGCCGTATCGTCCGTACCGGGCGTTGCCGCCGGCTGAGGCTCTCGAAACGGATGCCAGTCGGCCTTGCCCTTGGCGATGCCGGGATCATGCCACGCGGAGCCCGTGGGCAACAGCACCACGCCGTCACCGCCCAGGTCACGGTTGTGGGCCGGTGGCGGCTTGGTATCGCGGCAGCCCGCAACGCCAACGATGAATACCAAAAAAGTACATCCAAACAACCGGCCTTGCCGGATCGGAATCATCAGAAACTCCTCACCCTGACAACGTAAGGCTTGACATCATCAAGCATATGCGCGGGCGAATCCATTTGTCCCGGTTTCGACCCGGATTCCACCGCACAAGCACGGCCTCCTATGGTTCGCGCACAACCAAAGAAGGTAGCCGGACTCGCCGACATCGTCAACGTGGGCCCACAGGCCACGCGTGAGCGGGTTGGCGTCAAGAATTTTGATCCGATCCCGGAGCGCGAGCGACGGATAGTGAGCAAGTGAACAACCCATACACCGCGCCGGCGCTTGGAGATCGGATGTGCAATCCCCAATGAGCCTGTCACCTCAAGCGTCCTCCAAGCCTCCGGTAATCGGACCACGGGGGATAGCGACGGTCACTGAGGTGTGGGAAAACCAAAGGCGGTGTAGGCCATATATGCAGCGCTTCGACAGGAATCGACAACTGTCGCCTTCCCTAAGAACCAGACCGTGTGCTACGATCATCGTGTATGATGTGGTTGCACCGATCCTTGGGCGGTTCGACCCGTTGGCCCGACATAATCAGAAGCGATGCCGGTTCCGAAATTGTCGAGCGGCAATACGCTGCAGAGGGAACGTATTTTTGCCACGAGTCAGACGGCTATCTTGTCCAACCGGCGGGGTTGGATTGCGCATTCAGCCGCCACGCAGACAGGAGTACATTGATGAAGCGCGACCTGATTTTCTATGCCCTAGTCTCGGCACTCGCACTGCAGGTTGCCAAGCTGCACGCCGAACCGCCGCCGCTGATCCCGCGCGAGGTGCTGTTCGGAAACCCGGACAAGGCGAAACCATTAATCTCCCCGGACGGCCGACGTCTGTCCTACCTCGCGCCGCATGAGGGCGTCCTCAATGTCTGGGTTCGCACCATTGGTCAAAGCGATGATCGGGTTGTAACGAACGACCGCGGGCACGGCATCCGGGCGTACATCTGGGCCCCGAACAACAAGCAGATTCTCTTCATACAGGACAAGGACGGTGACCAGGACTGGCACCTGTACGGTGTGGATCTCACTACGAACGACATTCGCGATCTAACACCGTTCGAAGGTGTGCAAGCACGTGTGGTTGCTGTGGGGCAACGATATCCGAACGAGATACTGGTCGGCATCAACAAGCGAGACCCGCAGTTTCACGATGTCTACCGCGTTGATCTGACGACGGGGAGACTTACTCTCGAGGCACAGAACAACGAAGGTCTCATTGACTGGCACGCCGATCACAACCTGCGCATCCGCGCGGCGATGAAGCCGACCACCGCCGCAGGCTTCGAACTCGTTGTTCGCGAAGATGCCGACGCCTCATGGCGGACGCTGACCGTGTGGGAGCCGCAGGACGCGCTGTACTGCGGTCCGATCAGCTTCACGCCGGACGGTAAGGGTCTTTACGTTGCCAGTAGCACCGGCGGTAACACCGCTGAGCTTCGTATAATCGACCTCGTCACGGGCAAGGAGAAGACGCAGGCCTGCGACCATCATGCCGATATCGCTGACGTATTCATCCACCCCACCAAGCACACCGTTCAGGCCGTCAGCTTCAACAAGGAGCGGGTTCACTGGAAAGTACTGGATCCCTCTATCAAGAAGGACTTCCGCGCGATCAAGAGGATTCGCCGCGGCGACTTCTCCATCATCAATCGTGACCGCGGGGACCGGACGTGGTTGGTAGCGTTCGATACTGATGACGGACCCGTGTCGTATTACACCTACGATCGTGAGTCGAAAACAGCCGAGTTCCTCTTCACCAACCGCAAGGCGCTTACGGGCGTCAAGCTTGCGCGGATGGAGCCGATCGGTTTCAGGGCCCGTGACGGTCTGTTCATTCCCGGCTATCTGACCACCCCGCCCGGAATACCCGCGAGAAACCTCCCCATGGTCTTGCTGGTTCGCCAAGGGCTGTGGTCTCGGGACCGTTGGGGCTATAACGGAAACGTTCAGTGGCTGGCGAACCGCGGCTATGCGGTGCTACAGATCAACTTCCGCGGATCGACCGGCTACGGGAAGGATTTTGTCAACGCCTCCACTCGCGAGTGGGGCGGCAAGATGCACGACGATCTAATCGACGGCGTCAACTGGGCCGTCGGGAAAGGGATTGCCGATCCCAAGCGAATCGCCATTTTCGGCAGCTCCTACGGCGGGTACTCGACGCTGTTGGGGCTCACCTTCACACCCGAGGTGTTCTGCTGCGGCGTGGACATCTGCGGATGGGGCAACCTGATCACGTTTATCAATGCCGTTCCGGATTATATCAAACCGTTCGAACCACTCCTGTGGGACCGGATCGGGCATCCCCAGAAGGATGCCGAGTTCCTTAAATCGCGGTCGCCACTGTTCCACCTGGAGCGGATCACAAAGCCGCTGCTGATCGCCCAGGGAGCTAACGACCCGTGGATCAAGAAATCCGAGTCATTGAGAATCGTCGAGGTGTTGAGACAGGCCGGCAAGGTTGTTGAGTACGTTGAATACCCCGACGAGGGCCACGGATTCGCCCGCCCCGAAAACCGCCTGGACTTCTTCGCGAAAGCGGAAAAATTCCTAGCTAAGCACCTCGGGGGACGGTACGAGGAATAGCGAATTGTGAATGGCGGATGATGGATAGCAACTACAGCGTTCTTCATTTTCATGTAGCGTCACCCCTTGTGGGTGACGAAAGGACCGGCCCGGCGTTGGGTCGCCCTTTTGCATTGTGCTTCTCATCAAGTCTATAGCGAGCCGCGGGCTCAAAGCCCGCGCGGATTTATCGGCGTAGAAGTGTTCTTCACGCTGTCAATCTCCCCACACGAAAACAGAGAATGCTATAACGGACCGTAGAATGGCGGGCGTCGTGGAAGCGTGCAAGGCGGGTCCGTGTTGTGGCCGGTTGTGACCCGAGTAAGCGCTGATAGGCACCGCCGTGTCCCAATGCCGTCAGAAGGACGTGCAACGGATACGCAATGTGGATGTTTTTCTTGCTGTAGAGGCCGTGTTTGATTACAATAATGATACCTTTTGACCTTCCGGGGTTTGAACCATGACCATCGGGAAACCCACAGTTACAGACGCGCGCGCATGGATCATCGGAATCGTCGCGACCGCGGTGGTGCTTCTTATAGCCAGCGTGGCGGCCGCGCAGAAAGCGGCGGGTGAGCTTACGGTCCGACGATCACGAATCACGGGTTTCGCATCGTTCGTTACGGAAGTTGACGGCGACCCCATCACCGTTACACCCGCAGTTGGACGGGTCCGCGTCCAACCGATGGACTTCTTGCGAGAGCATGGTGGGCTGTTTGGGATTAGCAATCCCGCCAGGCAGCTTGTGGTGTCAAAGACCCGAACCGACTCGATCGGTCAAACCCACACCACGTATCGACAGATCCACGAGGGCATCCCCGTCTTCTCGGGTGTTCTGAAGGTCCACCAGAACGAGGATGGGAGCGTCGCCGCTGCCAACGGGGACTTCTATTTAATACCACCACGGCTAAATCTTACGCCAAGGTTTACCGCTGATGAGGCCGTGGCGAACGCGCTGGCGGAGCTCGCCGAGGTCAAGGAGAACATCGGGCAACCGGTCGTGGAACGGGCGGAATTGGTTATCGTAGACCCGGGTTGGTACGGCGATCCGCCGCACGGTGCTCGTCTGGCGTATTACACTATCGTGTCTGATCCAGCCGTGGCGCTGCGGGAGGCCTTTTTCGTCGATGCTCATACGGGTGAATCGATCGACCGGTGGACGCTTATCCACAGCGCGCGGTACCGCAAGGTCTACACCGGATTCGGCGGGTCAAACCTTCCCGGCGTCCTTGCCCGCAGTGAAGGCGGACCGGCTACCGGGCTCTACGATGTCGATGCAGCCTATGATTACCTCGGCGACACTTATGATTTCTATTCCCGTGCCTTTGGCCGCGACAGCATCGACGATGCGGGCATGGATCTGGTCACAACGGTGGATTCGACATACCCCGCGTGTCCCAACGCCTATTGGATGGGGATGCAGGCGGTGCTCTGTGCAGGTCTTGTGACAGATGACATCATCGCTCATGAACTTACGCACGGTATCACGCAATTCACGGCCGATTTGATCTATCAGAATCAATCCGGGCAATTGAACGAGTCGTTCTCCGACGTCTTCGGGGAGCTGGTCGATCTTTTCAACGGTGACGCCGCGTTTGCGGGTCCACCTGGCGGGACGCCTTGGCCGGCACACGGAACGGGCCCCGGTACAGATACCCCTAACAGCCTGCGCGACGCGTCATGCGGCGGTGGTGTCCGCTGGCTACTTGGCGAGGACGCCGTCGCGTTCGGTGGGGCCATCCGCGACATGTGGGATCCCACCTGCTTCGGAGACCCGGACCGGGCGAACAGCCCACTCCAGACCTGCGACCCGTTGGATCATGGCGGAGTCCACAGCGGCAATGGCATAGCCAACCACGCGTTCGCCATGGTTATCGACGGGAAGACATTCAACGGCTACACCGTTGCTCCCATCGGACCGATCAAGGCCGGGGCCGTCTGGTACCGCGCGTTGACGACCTACCTGACACCGGCCTCCGACTTTGAGGACGCGTTCTACGCCTTCGTTCAGGCTGGATCGGATCTGATTGGCACGACACCGAACGATCCGCGCACGGGAGGTCTCTCCGACAGCGCAATCACCCTTGAGGACATAGCCCAGGTTGAAAAAGCCCTACGGGCGGTGGAGATGGACACGCCCGGCTTGTGCGGCTCCCGCGACCGCATAATGACGCCTGGGACGGCGTTTCGTTGCCCGCTTCGCACCACGATCTTTTGGGACGATTTCGAAAGCGGCGCCGACGGCTGGTCGGTTTTCAACTCCGGGCCGCCAACGCCTTACGACTGGACCTTGACAACGAGCCTGCTTCCCTTCGGGCGACCGGGCGTGGCGTGGTTTTGTGAGGACCGCAACATCGGCGATTGTGACGAACAGGATGAGTCGGGCGTGCACTCCCTGTTTAGTCCCGTCATTACGCTTCCGGCGGGCGCTGATTTCCCCCAGCTATCGTTCACACACTACACTCGCACGGAGGGGAGCTGGGACGGGGGTAACGTGAAGATTCGTGTGAACGGTGGCCCCTGGCAACTTTTGCCGCGCACCGCGTTTGAACGGAATCCCTACAACGCACGCCTCAACTCAGCTGATCCGCAAGGCAGCACGAACCCGCTCGCCGGTGAGCCGGGTTGGACGGGCGTCGGCGGGCAGTGGGGCACCTCGATCGTCGACCTTGGCGGATTCGCGGGCGGGAGCGACACGATCGAGCTATTGTTTGAGTTCGGTAAGAACGGGTGCATCGGTGTGACCGGGTGGTACGTGGACGATGTCGAGGTATATGCCTGCCCCGACTGCAACAATGATGGCACCGCGGATTACCGCGAGCATCGATTCACGTACAGCTCTGCGCCCCTGGGAAACATCGGATCGGGATCACCGCAGACCATCCATATTTCATCGTTGCCTCGCGCCGGCAACGACGTGACGGTTTCATTCACGGGTATTGGTGACTTCTCGGGCAGTCCCGAACTGATTCATGTGCGTCTCAACCACTATTACGCCGGAGCCGTGTTCGGGCCCGGCGCCGCCGACTGTCCCCTGACACCCGAGTCGGATCAGCTCGTCATTGACGCCGAAACCTTCAACATCGTCACCCGCGGCGGGGTGGCAACGATCGAGCTAAGCACGTCGAGCACCGTCAACCCCACGATGTGCGACGGCGAGTCCTTCGTCACATTCTTCATGGAGTATTCCATAACGGAGACGCCCGCACCCGAGCCGGACGGCACGGAGAAAAGCCGCTATCTCTCGCTCGTACCGGGTAATCCCGATCGACAGACGGCCTTGCGCGTGACGATGGCGGACCTGCCGTCTCCGTTCGACGCTTACGAGGGGGACGTCCGCTGGGTGGGGCAGCCCTTTGACATCTCGGAACTCGGCGGCGTTTCGGATGCGACACCACCGACTTTCAAAGCAGCGAGATTGATGTGCGAGCCGGTGCTCTGGGACTGGGGCAACGTCGGCGTTCTGCACGTTTTCGGGGAAGAGGTTGTCCCCGGCGCGGTCTACGAAGTACATGCCATCGAAGAGACCTGCGGTGTCCTCATCGAGGAAACCGATGCGCCGCCGTTGACCATCGCCACCAGTCAGTGGGCCGACGTCACAGAGCCGTATGCGACCGTAAACGACCCGATCCAACCCGACATGCTCGATGTGACCGTGATCATCGACAAGTTCAAGAGCTCGCCGGGTGCCCCGATCAAGGCAAGGGCCGACCTTCATCCGGAGATGCCGAACAACGTCATCGACATCGTCGATGCCTCACTGGCGCTCGACGCGTTCAAGGGTATTGCCTACCCGTTCGACGGCCCGAGCCCGTGCCCACAAAACGAAGGAACACCAAAAGATGTCGAAACGTGGGAGACGTTTGGCGTCAACTCGCCGTGACATACGGCAATTCGCCAACACTAATAGCCTCAAACTGAGCACTTTTCGTGATGATCCGCGGTGGCGCAATTGAACAGGCCCCGTTTGGCCCGATGAGTGTTGGAGAAAACATAACGTTCAACGAGCACGAGGGCCTTGTCATGATTATCGATGCGCCGCCGCGATTTGTTCAAGCCTTTCTCACCACGTTCGGTCGGGAATATCCAAGCCCCAGTTCCACCATCTCTGGATGCTGGTCCTGGGTATCCTGCTTAACGTTCGGCGCGCCGAGCTGACCCATCTCACGGGCGCGTTGCCCCAAACTGTGTGCCATCACGACGCCGTTGACCGACGCCGAACGTCTCCAAGATTGCCTCTGATACGCTGTTCCTTCAGCTGATTACGCCAATACGCCCGTACCGCTCCCGTTACGTCCGTCCCGAGGTACGTTCGCTTGCCTGTTTCCGTGTCGATGCTATAGTAGCGTCTGGTCTTTGGGTGGTAGGAGAGCCCGGTTATCCTCCGTGACTTGTTCTCCTTGTCGTTGACATGGATAAGGGTATTATTCGAGCCGTCGATAGCATGAACGTGCTTGTATGGTCTTGCCATGACCAATACTCTGAGAACCTGCTCTCGCTTTCCAAGAGAGTACACCGATTCACGAATTTAGGTCAGGATTTAGGTCAAAATGCACTTGGAGAGGTGGGTGAGTGGCTGAAACCAACGGTTTGCTAAACCGTCAGACGGGTTTACGCCTGTCTCGCGGGTTCGAATCCCGCCCTCTCCGTTAGATTTCGACGACCGCTTGTCAGGCCTTGATTGGTAATAAGTTCCGATCAGGGCCATCCTGCATCTTAAGGCTGCTGTCCCAATTCGCTTACTCGTCCCGCGCCTGTTCAAGCTTGCGCCAGGCGTGTTTCGCAGCGTTCTTAATATGGCAGCGTTAGATTGATTCGCTCAAGCTGAAAGCCAGGATTGTTCAATGGGACTCCTGACGTGGATTTCGAGCGCGCGCTCCTGGACAGGATGTCAGGAGACTTCACGATGACTGCGGATCAGATTCGATTCTTGCTGCCCGCACGAGGCGGTAATCCCCTCGAGATTCAGTTCAAGCTGCGGCGTTCCTGCGAACCCACGCAATACCGCTGGGAATTCGGGGATGGCGATGAATCGCCCCTGGCCGAGCCGGTTCACGCCTACGCTGCACCCGGTACCTACAGGGTAACCGTTACGGTCGATACCCCAAGCGGCGGTGAGCAGCAGCGTCGCGTCCGGCTGACACTGCCCGAAGGTACATTGGGAACCGTCGGCCCCGCGACGCGAAAAGCCATGTCTAATCATTGCCCCACGAAGGTCCGTTGAAACCGGGCGAAGTCGAGTAAATCCACGTCACCGTCGGCGTCATCGTCGGGGCAGGAACAGGTCGGATCGGCAACGTGCTCCGGCCCGGTCAGGCAGGATTCGAACAGGGGATAGTGAGCCAGCGTGTCGCACAGCTCGATCTTGAAGGCGTTGTGGCTCCCAATTCCGGTGACGTACGTGTTGCCGGAGTCGTCAACGGCGATGCCGGACGGATAGTCAAGCGTGTTCCCGGTGCCGTCACCGTCCGAGCGGATGATCACGGTGATAACCCCATCCGGCGTGATCTTGAACACATTATGACTCATACATCCCGTGACGTAGGCGTTGCCTGAGCCGTCTGCGGCGACGCCGCGCGGATTGTCAAGCGTGTTCCCCATACCGTCGCCGAGCCGGTCGATAATCTCGGTGATGACTCCATCCGGCGTGATCTTGAACGCGTTGTTGCTGAAGTATCCAGCGACGTACGTGTTGCCCGAGTCATCCACGGCGATGCCGCACGGGTAGTCAAACGCGTTGCCAACGTCGTCGCCAGTCGAATCGATGATCTCGGTAATAACCCCATCCGGTGTGATCTTGAAGGCATTGTGGCTCGACTCTCCAGTGACGTAGGCGTTGCCCGAGTCGTCGACGGCGATGCCGACCGGCTCATAAAGCCTGTTCCCCATGCCGTCGCCGGTCGAATCGATGATCTCGGTGATAATCCCATCCGGTGTGACCTTGAAGGCGTTGTCGCTGTCGCAGCCACTGATGTAGACGTTGCCCGAGTGGTCCACGGCGATGCCGGTCGGTTCGTAAAGCGCGCTTTCCAAGCCATCGCCGGTCGAGTCAATGATCTCGGTGATGAGTCCATCAGACGTGATCTTAAAGGCGTTATCACTCCGTGATCCAGTGACGTAGGCGTTCCCCGAGTCGTCTGCGGCGATGCCGGTCGGGTAGCGGAGCGTGTCCCCCATGCCATCACCGGTTAAGTCAATGATCTGGGTGATGACCCCATCCAGCGTGATCTTGAAGGCATTGTGACTAAAGTATCCAGCGATGTAGGCGTTGCCGGAGGCGTCCGCGGCGATGCCGCCCGGCCAGACAAGCTCTTCGCCCGTGCCATCACCGCTCGGGTCTATGATCTCGGTAATGACACCATCCGCTGTGATCTTGAAAGCATTGTCGCTCGCTCCTCCAGTGACGTAGACACCACCTGATCCGTCCGCAGTGATTGCGTATGGGTAGTTGAGCGTGTTTCCCATGCCGTCGCCAGTCAAGTCGATGATCTCGGTGATGACACCATCCGGCGTGATCTTGAACGCGTTGTGGCTCGAGGCTCCAGTGACGTAGGCGTTGCCCGAGGGGTCCACGGCGATACGGACCGGGATGATAAGCCTGTTCCCGATCCCGTCGCCGAGCCGGTCGATGATCTCGGTGATCATTCCATCCGGCGCGATCTTATAGGCATTGTCGCTCATCACTCCGGTGACGTACACGTTGCCCGACGCATCTGCAGCGATTCCCGCCGGATTGTCAAGTGTGTTCCCCTTGCCATCGCCGGTTGAATCGATGATCTCGGTAATGATCCCATCCGATGTGATCTTGAAGGCATTGTCGCTGAGGTATCCGGTGACGTACACGTTGCCCGAGGCGTCCACGGCGATGCCCTGCGGATTGTCAAGCGTGTTTCCCATGCCATCGCCCGTTGAGTCGATGATCTCGGTGATTACCCCATCCGGCGTGATCTTGAAGGCGTTCTGGCTCCCGTATCCAGTGACGTAGACGTTGCCGGATTCGTCTACGGCAACGCCGCGCGCCCCGTCAAGTGTGTTCCCCATGCGGTCGCCGGTCGAGTCGATGATCTCGGTGATGACCCCATCCGGCGCAATCTTGAAGGCGTTGTCGCTGAGGTATCCGATGACGTAGACGTTGCCCGAGGCGTCTACGGCGATGCCGGTCGGCCGGTCAAGCGTGTTCCCCATGCCGTCGCCCGAGTAGTCGATGATCTCGGTGATGACTCCATCCGGCGTGATCTTGAAGGCGTTCTGGCTCCCGTATCCAGTGACGTAGACGTTGCCAGTGTCGTCCACCGCGATGTCTTGCGGCCGCTCAAGCCCAGCGAATATGATCTCCGTGACCGTCCTGGCGACCCCCGCTGTCGGGAAACAGGCAAGGATCATAAGAACGAAGAACGTGGAGTGACGTGCTTGCAACATGGCCACCTCCTCCTTTGTCTATAATCCTACACGATTGCACCCGCAACCTGCAAGGCCCCCAAGGCGCTCGATACGTTCAAGGACGAGTGACAGGCCTTGACTCTCTCGTGCGAACCCCGTTTGGGGCGAAATCACCTTTCTTCCGATAACGCCGGGGGTGTTTCTTGATGCGCGGGTGCCTCACCTTCTCTGAAGGTGGGGGCTGGATGATACGACTAGTACTCCGTCACACCTGTTTTTGTGGATTATCCGAACCGCGCCCGTCAGGAAGCGGTCACCCACCGGGACGCCGCACGGCACATCTCCACTCCCTAACGGTCGCGGTTCTGTTTTGCAGGCCTGATCGGCAACCCACAGTTTCGGGTGTGACCGAGCACTAGGTCCAACGTTGGCGTGTGGATCATCGTTTCCCCCACCTCAAAACGAGGTGGGCCACCCACCGACAGTGACTTGACGACCCGGGCGTGGGTTTGGTTGGTGACGAATGCAACGTAATTCCCGATTGGCGTGAGGTCTCACCGTTTCGCCACGTCCAACTCGCATCATCGAATACAGACGTAAGGCTCATCCAGATGCGCCCTACTTCTGCCTCTTCTCAATCCTGGCCCAGGAGTCACGCAGCGGCACCGTTCGATTGAACACCGGTTTTCCGGCGGTGGAATCGGGATCTACGCAGAAATAACCCTGCCGCTCAAACTGGTACCGACTTCCGGGAACAACACCGGCCAAGCTCGGTTCCACGCGGCACTCGGTCAGGATCGTAAGCGAGTTGGGATTCAGATGGACCCTGTAATCCTCGCCTTCCGTTACGTCGGTTGGATCCGGTTTCGTGAACAGATGATCGTACAGGCGCACCTCGGCCTCGATCGCATGAGCGGCTGAGACCCAATGCAAAGTGGCCTTGACCTTCCGGCCATCGGAAGAATCACCGCCTCGTGTGGCCGGGTCGTACGTGCAATGCAACTCGACAACCTCGCCGGTCTGTTCGTCTTTAACTACATCTACACAGGTTATGAAGTACCCATATCGCAGCCGCACCTCCCGCCCCGGCGCCAACCGGAAGAACTTCTTCGGCGGTTGCTCTCGAAAATCATCCCGTTCGATGTACAAGATTCGAGAGAACGGGACCTTACGCGTCCCCATGCTTTCGTCTTCGGGATTGTTCACGGCGTCCAGTTCTTCGACGAGGTCTTCGGGATAGTTGTCGATGACCACGCGCAGCGGCCGCAACACGGCCATCACACGCGGCGCCCGCTTGTTCAAATCGTCGCGTACGCTGTGCTCGAGCAGTGCGATATCGACGGTGCTGTTGAATTTGGCCACGCCGATGCGATCGCAGAAGTTCCGGATCGACTCCGGTGTGTAGCCGCGTCTGCGCAATCCGCATATGGTGGGCATCCTGGGGTCGTCCCATCCGCTGACATACCCCCCCTCCACCAGTTCGAGCAGCTTTCGCTTGCTCATTACGGTATAGGTAAGATCGAGGCGGGCGAACTCGATTTGCTGTGGATGGTAGACGTCTAGTTCGTCGAGGAACCAGTCATACAGCGGGCGGTGATCTTCAAACTCGAGCGTACAAATCGAATGCGTGATTCGTTCTATGGAATCCGACTGGCCGTGCGTGAAATCATACATGGGATAGATACACCACTTATCGCCCGTGCGGTGATGCGTCGACCGGAGAATTCGATACATGACCGGGTCCCGCATGTTCATGTTCGACGCGGACATCTCGATCTTTGCGCGAAGCGTGCGGAAGCCGTCCGGGAACTCGCCGGCACGCATCCGCGTAAACAGGTCCAGGTTTTCCTCGATGCTGCGATTGCGATAGGGACTCTCCTTGCCCGGCGTGATCAACGTGCCGCGATAATCCTTGGTATCGCCGGGTGTCAGATCACAGACATAGGCCTTGCCGGCCTTGACGAGCTGCACGGCCCACTCATAGAGTTGATCAAAATAGTCCGATGCGTAGAGCAGCCGATCCTCCCAGTCGAAGCCCAGCCAGCGAACGTCTTCTTTAATTGACTCGACGTACTCGGCCTCCTCCTTAATGGGATTGGTATCATCGAATCGCAGGTTGCACGGGCCGTTGTACTTAGCCGCCAGACCAAAGTTGAGGCAGATCGACTTCGCATGACCAATGTGTAGATACCCATTGGGTTCAGGCGGGAACCGTGTGTGAACCCGGCCATCCCACTTATTGGTCTTGAGATCATCCTCAATGATTTCTTCGATGAAGTTGAGAGACACCTTACCATCACTTTTGGTCATATTCGGAACTTCCTTGTTTACGGCACGTCTGGCAAAGAGTAAACTACTTTGTCTAGTTTTCTAATCTTTTCGCGACATTAGCAAGTATCTTGTCCCCCAGAACAAGCATCCGATTGCTATCGTCCACCATATCGCCTCGTTTCCGTGTCGCGCGATTGCGACGAGGTTGATCGAAGTCGATGTCGAGTTCATGTTACTAAGAGCATACCGCAAGGCGCCCGTTCCGTCATGCCCGCGCCTTCGGCTTGGGTATGGCACCCGAATTGTGGTTCGTGAGCTTATCAAATCGACCTGCTGCGTTCAATCGAGAAGGGCAAGGAGGGTGCATGACCATAATTGCGGACTCTCCGGGGGGCGATCCTATCCGGTGGCGGCGCTACGCTTGCCACCGGCTACTTAAAGATGCTACGGCTGCCCACGTTCCTGCGGGAGTATCCGGCAGTCGCCCGACAATGCAGCGAGAAAAATGCTTCTTATGAGTTGTTCCTGCAGCAGCTGGCCGAGCTGGAGGTTCAGCAGAGTCAGGCCGGTGCCTTGCTCGACCGCCTCACGCACCACGTGTACATCCTCGACACCACCGGCAACAGCTATCGGCTCAAGTCGAGCCTGAAGCGGCACAAGAAGCAGGGAGGCGACACAGCCGTATGAATGCTCAACGCAAACGTACGCCCAGAGGGGCTCTCTTGTGCCGTTGCCCGGAGCGTCGAACGACTACGAACGTTCATCGCCCCCGCCTTGTGGGGGCTGCTCGCCCACACACCTCGGCTTCAATCCCCTCCCCAGGAGGCTGAGAACGGACGGGAGCCACCAAGATGTGCGTACGATTTACGACTACAAACGAATAACGATGGTGAACAAACGATCAGATGGATCACAAAGGAGATTGGATAACGCCTTCAAGAGCGGTATTCTTCACAACCAGGTGGCTCAATTTTCGATGCACTTCTGGCTCATTTTTAGGTGAGCGTTTCCAGACGTTTTGTGACTAAGAGCGATGTGCCGCTTACAATCGAGCTTGTTGTCAGGATACGCGCTGTTATTGCGCGTTGCACCGGGTAATACTCTTCCAAACGCGGCTCCGTCCAGACCAAGCCGAGCGGACGCTCAAGAGTGCATGGTTCAATCTTAGGCAAGTACCTCCTCCACGGCTGTTAGGATACGCGTCATGGGCACCGGTGTTTTGAGAAGCACGTGGCACCGAGCCCTCACCCATGCAGAACCGGCATCGACCTGTCCCTTACCGCAAATGAGGATCACGGGCATGCTTGTGAGTCCGTGTTTGCACTCGGCGCTGTCAAACGCTGCGGCGAGCGCAGGGAGTTCTGCCGCCTCCCGAAGGTACATGATCCCAACAGTGGGCTGGCCTTCGCCATCCCAATGCGCAATGCGCTCACAGAACATGCGGTAGGCGTCGATATCGGGTTCCATGCTGACACACAGCGGGCGGAAGGCCCTGGTGAGTTGTTGCTTCAGATCAGCAATAAGATCGGGCCAGTTGCAATCGGAGGCGTGCGAGAGCATGACCGCTTTCAGTCCGTTCGCTTCGCTGGGTATTGTCGCTGCAAGCTTCGTCACTTGCGATGGGGCCAAGCCCAACATCTCAACGAGATCGTCCAACGGATAGACGACTTCGTTGCCGCTGCTGCCGAGCAGGAGTGCGTGGGCAAGACGGTTGGCCAGCGCGACGATGGCGGCACCATCACGTTCGGAGGGTCTGAGCCGTTTGATCGCGTGGATTGAACGGTGATGATTGACAACGGGCGCAATGAATTCTCGGGGGAATTGCCATCGCTCAAGGGCTAGTCCAAGGATATCGCAGTGGTCGAGCAGCATCATCTTCGCCTCAATGGACTCAAGCGGTAGAGTCAGTTTCTCGGCTGCTTTCCAAACGCTCGCATACTGGTCCGAGACGTGCTCGAGAAGAATCAGGCGTCCGACGTCGTGCACCATACCCCATAGACAACTGTTTTCGATGCGTTCGGACCCGCGAGCTTGGGCGATGGCGGAAGCGGCGAGCCCGCAGGCGATTGAGTGCTCCCAGAACAACCGCACGTCAACGTGTTCGGCGGAAGCGCCCTCGAATTGCTCAAAGACGCCCAGCGCCATGACCAACGAACGGATTTCCTGAACGCCAATCCGGCTGACCGCTTCCTTTACGCTGCTTACAAGGCGGCCGCGCGAATACGCCGAACTGTTCGCTAACTTAAGGATACGGATACACAGCATCTGGTCGTGGGCGATCGCTTTCGCGACGTCGTCCGCACAACATCCAGCACTCCCCGTCACTGCGATTACGCCATGAACGGTTGGCCCAAGCGGTCTTAGGTCGAGGCCTTTGTTGACCAGCCTGGTTAGGTCGCTTTTCGTGATCACCGGCGTGAGGTCGCCAATGGATCGCACCGAGTCCAACGTGCCTGCCGAACCCAGGGTCGCCGGTGGACGTAGCTTGGCCATTCGATTCGGCGGAGACGATGTATTCCTTTCTCGCGACGATGTCTGGTACGCATCTTCGGCCTGCGCCTCTTTTGCCCTCCAGTTGGCATAGTTTGTTTGCCCGTCCGCGCTGGCTCGCGTCTCCACTAGGGCGCGCTGCCCAAGACATACACCGATGCGTCCAAGAACGTCATCGAGCGAGACCTGTGATTTGAGTAAATAGACCTGCACCCCATGCTTCACGGCCTTGACGACGTCCTCCTTCGCCCCCCTATCCGTCAGCAGAACAACCGGTATTTGCCTCATTCTGGGATTCTTCCGTATGGTTTCCAGTACGGCCAGACTGTCCATTTGCGGCATGTTAACGTCAAGCAAAATGAGATCGGGCGTGTCTTCGCTGAGGAGTGCCAGCACCTCGGCGCCATCGGGGGCACAGACGACGTCGTACCCGTTGCTTCGCAGCGCTTCGGCAATCGGCTCCCGGCAGAGAGCCATGTCATCAACAACGAGAATTGTGCTCATATCACCACCCTTCGTGTGGTCATAGCGGTGAACAAGCCGGCTTCGAGTCAAGCCAACATCAGCTCGGCTTCCGCGTATCTCTCTCGGACAGCAAGGAAGCCTTGTTCGTTTTCGGTAAACGCCTCGACGATAACGAGGTCAAAGTATTTTCCTACTTCCTCAGGAATCATGCTTCGTACGACTTAGTGAGCGAATGCCTACTTATATACCCGTTTGGATATAAGAGCATCATACACGTCGGCAAACGCAATGATCCGCCCGTAAAGTGGAATATTATCTCCCGCCAGACCTGAGGGATAAACCCTATCATCAAAGCGTTCATGGTGCGTCAGGGCGATGGCTGCCGAACTGTCCGCCGAACGTATACTTCATCATCGACAATATACACCGTAACTTCCTGAGCCATGCTTCCGTTCCGCGCATGCGCCGACGATCGAACCGTTAGGCCCTTTGGCATCTCTACTTTGTCGATGGCGAGTATGACGCTTGGAGGTACGTACACTACTGCGATTCTCCAAGGACTGCTGCAAACGACCCTGGTTGCGATTGTGCAGCCGATCAATGCCAAGCTGGGCTTTACGGCAGGCGATCCTTAGGAACCGGGGCACTTTCGTCCGATCCTCGGGCTCGGAGCGGCCACCGCTCCCCTCGACCCTCGGTGCAGATGTCGGCCTGATTGACCTGAGTCTGAGCTATCCAATCTACTGCGAGGATCCCGACTTGGCGGGAGCACTGAGCCTCCTTGTCGCGCGGATGGATGTGTCGCGGTTGCTGTGCTACCAGTCTGCCCACGCCTGGGTCAAAAAAGGTGTCAGGATGATCTTTTGTGCGATACTCTTGCTCACTCGAAATGCCTCCTAGCGTATGTGTGCCAGATAACTGGCACACATACGCTAGGAGGCATTTCGAGTACTTTTTGTACAAAAAGACGCTTAAAGTACGCTTGGTTAGGGTCTAGAGATTCCGTCGTCGTAGTGGGGGTATTGCCAACTCGACGGACGTTGCGTCTTGTTTACTTGTTCGGCTCGCGGTACCGAGCGATTAGATAATCCAACTGCCTATGGCGAGGCGATGGATTGTCTCCACCCATCACGGTGTCTATGATACCCGGCGTCGTCATGAATCCGCACACACTTGTCAACAAACTCGTTCCAATCCTATACGAGGATGACCATCTGCTCGCCGTGGAAAAGCCCGTCGGTGTGGATGCAGGAGGCCTCGCCTCCCAGTCCGCCGCGGGCTTGTCGGAGATTCTCTCCAATGTGCGTGGTCAGGGCGAGACATTCGAGCCGGCCAATCGGCTTAGTCGATACGAATCCGGTGTGCTGTTGCTCGGGAAGGAGCCAGCCATTGTCAGCCACATTCGCGCCGGCCTGAAGTTGATGCGAATAACGCAGGAATACGTAGCCGTCGTCCTCGGGCAGATGCGCGTACCCAGGCTCACGGTTGGCTCCGGTCACACCAACACTCGCGGGAAACGGAAGCAACGTATGCCAAAGAGAGCGCGCGCGTTAGCGGGCGCCGCGGCCGAGGCGAGGACGACGCTAAGCCTCATTCAACAGGGTGAGCATCGCGCGCTGGTCCGTTGTCGGACAAACGTGAGGAACACCCACACACTTCGCGCTCAGCTACGGTCCGTTCAATTGCGGTTACTCGGTGACAGCCTGCACGATCGGTCGCGGCGTTCGATAAGCGTTGAATTGACCTGTTTGCATCTGTCGCGGATCACGTTTTACCACCCGGGCATCAATTCGAAGATCACCCTGGCATCCGAACCGCCGGATGCGTTCAAGGCAATCACGGATGGTCAACGCGGTTTTGAACGAGCACTGCACGCGGCCCTGGTTCGTCGCCTGACGTGCATGGTGAAACGCGATACGGATTCGTATCGCCTATTGACCGGCAACGCCGAAGGCGTCAAGGGGCTTGTGGCTGAGAAGTATGGCCTGATCGTCGTTCTCCAGGTGTTGGGAAAGCCAGATGCGATGACGGAATCGTTGCAGCAAATTGCACGGTGGTATCGCGATACGTTGGACGCGGATGCGGTGTACATGAAACGCTTTGTGAAGGATCGCCTGGACGTTGATGAGGAGGCTACCGGGAAGCTGCGTTCTCCAAAGCCGCTTGTTGGAAAGCGGATGCCCGAGCAGATAGAGATCATGGAACGCGGCCTGAAGTTCGCGATCAGGCCTTACGACGGTTTTTCCGTCGGACTGTTCCTCGATCATCGCGACAATCGAAACCGGGTCCGGTCCATGGCCAAGGGCAAGGATATGTTGAACCTGTTCGCTTACACGTGCGGGTTTTCGTTGGCGGCTGCGGCCGGTGGAGCCTCCACGACAGTCAGCGTCGACCTGTCGCCCAAGCATTTGGAGTGGGGTCGGGCAAACTTCAAGCTCAACGGGCTGGATTGGGCATCGCACCAGTTTGTCTGCTCCGACGCGTTTGATTACCTCCGGCGAGCTGCAGGAAACAGCAAAGCGTTCGATCTTATCGTGCTTGACCCGCCGACGTTCGCCCATGGTCGCAAGCGTAAGCAGGACTTCTCTGCTGTCAGGGATCTCCCTGATCTTATCGCCGCATCGGTGTCACTTTTACGACCGGGCGGGGTCATGATGCTCTCGACGAGCTACCGCCGGATGTCGCTGCGAGGTCTTCGGGAGCGGATCAAGCAAGGCGCCGGCCGGCGAAGGTTCAAGGTGATCGAAACACCGCCTCTTCCCGTTGACTTCGCCGTAGACCCCGATCACGCGAAAACGATCTTCGCGCGTTTCGAGTAAGATCCTGGAGCATTTCGTTGTCCGTGCAGCGGCGTCGCGGGATCACTTGGGTGCCACGGGCGGCTTGTCCGCCCGTGTCTTGCCGAAGGACAACACTAGCGGCAAGCCGCCAGTGGCATCTATGAAGTGGTGTCTGTCAAGGCGCTGGTGCAAGGAATCCAGGAGGAAGCCCTCGCACGTTCCCTCAAACAATCCAACCGTTTACCACGAACTCAAGGCAACGTGAACCGGCTCGATCTCCTGCTTCATAGTTTCACTCAGTGGACCCTGCACGTGGCGTCACCCCACGTCATTGACGACTTGTGCGAGCCGCGGCCTTTCAGGCCGCGCGGACCTTGCAGCATGAAGCGTTATCGTGTTTCGACAATCCGCGCAGGCTAAAGCCTGCGGCTCGCCGGACGCCGCCCACAAGGTACCCCGTTACGTGCCTTTAACCTCCCCGAATCCTCCTTGCAAGGAGGGGAACTCGGACGGTCCGCATGACGGACTTTGCCCGCTATGGTTCGTCATCAAGTTGCGGAGCGATGTCAGGATCATGGCGGTAGCCGTAATCGGCGTTGATGAGAATCTGGTCCAGCCGGGCGAAAATCCCTAAAGGAGACTCAAATGCCTCCGGTAGTATCGAGAATGTTCCTGCCTTGTTGGAGAACGTTCGTACCGATCGGTCGCGGAACAGGACGTTGACCTTCTCGGCGTTGTGGTTGGTGTGCCGCAAAGGTCCGCCCGGTCCGAGGCAGTTCGTATCGAACGCCAGGGCTTCAACCGGCACATCCACGTCGCCGACAAGATTCGAGCCGAGTCTCGATAGAACACCCCATCTCCCAATCGGTGGGAGCTGATCCAACTGGCGATAGGTGTACGAGCCGTACGCGCTGCGTTCGGAGCCGATTCGCGGCAGTTCCTCCTCCAGGTTGTTCGTGTCGTCAGCCGGACAGAAGTAGATTCTCGCTTCGGGAGTGAAGTTCTTCAGGAGCAATCCCAGGCCGGTGGGCTGGTTTGGGTGATCTTCGTTCTCAGCTCCGATCCACAACTGATTGGTCGCGATATCCGCACACGAGAAATCGAACGGCCCAGTGCACGCCGGCCCCCGAGGGATGTACTCCTGGTGCTGGTCGGCATAAACAACGATGCCCAACCCGAGTTGACCCAAGTGCGATTTGCAGACCGCAAGCTTCGCGGTCCGCCGGGCTTTGCCCAGGGCTGGCATCAGGATCCCGAGCAGCAAAGCGATGACTGCCATCACCACCAGCAACTCGACAAGAGTAAAGCCCCTACCAGGAAGGAGCACGCATCGGCTGGCAGGTGGTGTAGAGCGGGATTGAACGACCTCGGGGATCATCACACACAGGTTAGTTATTGACTTGGCGAGGGCAACTCCAGCCAACGGCTACAGGATGCCCAGAGGGTAAACTCACGGCAAGAATGGTGTTGAAACCCTGCGCTAGACGCCTTGAATGGGGGGATCGCCGCCCTGCTATGTGGCCCACACATTATAATAGCAAGTGGCACCACACTCGTTCGCATTCGCGGTTACCAGCGGGGCATGGATACTGACAGGCAAGCACGTTCTTTTTAGCTTGATGGGGAGGTCCGACGCTCGCTTCCCGATATTGGAATCGTCGGCATGAGCAGTCAAGGCATGTCGGCATGGGCAGGTTCGTCCACGAGTCCGCATGCCGAGGGATGATTTCGGTGGATTCATCGTGTTATCAAGTCGGCGGTTAGATACTCGGGCTCCGCTAGTTACAATGGGATGACAATATTGGGCTTTACCAAAACGGTAGAGTGAGTAGAATGAACTCACAGCGCTTGGTTTTGGGGCCCCGGTTCCTCTGGGGTTTAGCAGAAATAATGGAGGATGGAGTTATGAACTTGTTCGCGAAGACCGGGCTGGGATTTGTCGGTCCGGCGATGCCAGAACGTCGCGGTGCTCACCTGGGGCTGCTTGTCTGGCCGTTGTTGGTATGTATTGCGATTATGACCAATCCGGCAGCTGCTAGACCGCCTAGCAAGAAGAAGGGTGGCTGCGGCTCCGCGCCGCCGAAAGGATCACAGCGGACAAGGGTGATTCCCGGTGTCGAGAATGCTACAACGGTTGGAGACACGAAGACGGTTCGGACACCGATGTCAGCGAGACCGGATGGTCCGCTGCCGCGTTGGGTGTGCCCCGAAACCAATATCAAGATCGAGCCAGTATGGAACGGCGATCAGATCGAGTGTGCGTTTATGATTCGGAATGAAGGGAAGGGGGATCTACGCATCAAAGCGAGGGGCGGGTGAGGCACCAAGTTCAACGGTCGGTCCGACCGCACGATCAAGCCGGGCGAAACCGAGAAGCTCGCAGTTCTCCTAGGTTCGACGAGGTACAACGGGACATTCACGAAGCGCATCACTGTTACAACCAACGACCCGGACAATCAGAGCATTACGCTGAACTGCGAAGGGCGCGTTCTTATGCCTCTTGAGGTAAATCCTTCCCGTGTAAGCTTCGGGCGGATCAACGTCAACAGCCCGACACAGTATCAGACAGTCTCCATCCATGCCGGCGAGACCGGGAAGATCGCCCCGGAACTGATACCAGGGAAGCAGGGCAAAGTCGATGCGCAGCTTTGCGAGATAGAGCCCGGCCAACACTACGAGCTCGAGGTCAGTGTCAGCCCCCCCTGGTCGCCGAGCAGCATCCGCGAAACGTTGCGTCTCAAGACGGGCGTCGCGGAGGCTCCCGAAATGTCAATCTTCGTCTCCGGCACCATTGGGTCCGGGAATCCGCCGCGCAAACGAGCCGCCGCAGGACAGCCATCGAAACCAACGCGTAACATTCGCAAGAGAGGGGAGTAGGAAGCTCTCGCCGCTTTTGCAATCCTGCCGCCATGCCGAATGGCTGCGCGGTGGAGTTGATTTGTGCGCGGATCAACCTTGCTGCGGTGGGCGCGAACGCTGTTTCACTCCCCGATGTCCTGCACCATTCGCTACCGCGCCCACGGTGTCCGCGAATCCCTGCACACAAGCTCGCAGACGTTATCTGCACCGGCTGCTCGCACCACTTCGGAGATGCACGGTGCCGCGCTGTTACCAACACCCGATCTGAACCGGCAACAGCGAACAGAAACGCAGCAGGAAGCCGTCTGAACAATGCCTGACATCCTTGCTCACCGGTCCAAACATTCACTTGCAATTCACCGATACACCCGGTATTGATGCGTGCCATGAAGTGGACGAACTTTTTCATCCCGACGACCAAGGAAACACCCACCGACGCGACCGTGCCGTCACACCAATTGATGATCCGGGCCGGTTTGATCCGGCAGGTCGTCGCGGGGGCGTATACCTACCTCCCGCTGGGCTATCGCTCGCTGCGCAAGGCCGAGCAAATTGTGCGCGAGGAGATGAACGCAGCGGGAGCGATCGAGTTGCACATGCCGGCGATGCACCCTATGGAGTGGTGGGAGCAAACCGGCCGGGTCGATGCCATGGGCGATACTCTCCTGCGCCTTGCAGGTGCGGGCGATGACTGGCGTTCGCGGACCGTGCTTGGCCCGACGCATGAGGAACCCATCACGGAGATCGCCCGGGCGTACATCAAAAGTTACAAGCAGCTACCGATCAACCTTTATCAGATTCAGACGAAGTTCCGCGGCGAGGCCCGCCCCAAGTCCGGCGTCCTGCGAACCCGCGAGTTCCTGATGAAGGACGCCTATTCGTTCCACATGGCCAAGGAAGGGCCGGGTGGTCTCGACGAAACCTATCAACGCATGTACGACGTGTACTGCGCGATATTTAGCCGTTGCGGGTTACCCTACACCGTGGTCGAGGCGGAGTCCGGCGCGATCGGCGGAGACGCGTCGCACGAGTTCATGATCCCCACCAATGCCGGTGAGGATTGGCTGGTCGAAGCCGAGGACGGCTCATATGCCGCGAATCTCGAACGGGCCGAGGTGGCGCCGCTTACGGATCGAAACGACGGCAGGAATCTACCGCTCACCGAGGTTCATACCCCCGGCCACTCCACGATCGAGGAAGTGTCAAGTTTCTTGCACTGCCGACCTCGCGATCTAATAAAGACAATTATCTACGAGGTCGACGGGCAGCCTCTCGTGGCGCTGGTACGTGGTGATCACGAGGTCAACGAAGCCAAGCTTGCTCGGGTGGCCAAGGTCGGATCAGTCACGCCCGCGGGTCCGGAACTGATTGGGGAAGTCACCGGCGCGGACGTCGGCTTCGCGGGTCCGATCGGACTAAGCGCACGGATCATCACCGACCAGGCCGTTACAGTCATGCACGACGCCGTCACCGGCGCCAACAAGACCGACTACCACGTCACCGGGGTTAACCCGGGGCGGGACTTTCAGATCAAGGAGGTCGCCGACATCCGAATGGCCGTCGAGGGTGACCGGGCGCCGAACGGCTTACCTCTGATCTTCAAGAAGTGCATCGAGGTGGGCCACGTCTTCAAACTCGGTACAAAGTATTCAAAGGCCATGGACGCCACGTGCCTCGACGCCGACGGCAAGGCAAAGCCGTTCATCATGGGCTGCTACGGGATCGGCGTGAACCGGATCATGGCCGCCGCGATCGAAGCCTTCCACGACGACAAGGGCATCTGCTGGCCGATGTTGATCGCGCCGTTCGAGGTGGTTATCTGTGCGCTGGACATGCGCGAGGACGCTGTCACTACATTGGCACGGAAGCTGCACGACGAACTGGAGGCCGCCGGCGTCGAAGTGCTGCTGGATGACCGCAATGCCCGCCCCGGCTTCAAGTTCAACGACGCCGACCTGATCGGGTTCCCGATTCGTTTAACGGTCGGCAAGCGCGGTCTGGCGGAGGGCATTGTCGAGATAAAGACAAGGCGCACCGGCGAAGTCCAGAAAGTCCCGCCCGATCAAGTCACATCGACCGTAGGCAAACTCATTCAAACGCGCATCCGGGAAGAGACCACGTAGGCGTTCGCGTGAGCATCCCCAATCGAGCCGCGGGATCTGTCCTTGACGCGCGGTTCCATGGGGCGACGCGCCCGTACGGAGCTGCAACGCTTGTTAAGGATTCAGCCCGCGGGGATTCACCGGTCCCACACGGACAGATTCGGTTTCGCCAGCGGGTTGAGCCCGAAGTCTTCGAGGTGTGGCCATCCTCGGTGGCACATACGGATAATTCGTGTCTTTCTGTAGCGGCCAGCGTCCCCGCCGGCCGTCGTGCGTAATAACGCTTGCCCGGGGAAACGCCCTGCGAGCCAGCAAGACGGGTATCCATGAAGAGGCTGTTCGGAGTCAATAGGCGTTTCGCATTTCTTAGGCGTTTCCATCCGGCGTCAGCCCCTTTCCGGAGGGGATTGAAGCCGAGGGGCTTGGGGGCAAGCAGCCCCCAAAGACGGTCGGCGATAACGCACCGATCGTACTTGATCGTTCCAGAACGAACCGCGTTCCACGTATCCATTCGGATCGGACTCCACTAATCGGACGAGGCGAACTCGTCGCGCCGGCGGGTCCCACAATGTCGCATTCGAGCGGCGGCTCACGTAGGTCGACGGCGTTGTTGTCGGGCGCGACCCCGACTCACGCCAACACAGCTTCAGCCTGCAATGCTCGATGCGACCTTGCGACCGCTTCGTCCTCGAAGATGCTCTCGCAGTGCTAACTCCTCGTCATCGGGCATTTAGCACATCGGAAGTTTCAGGTTCGAGCCTGCCAACTCACCGAGCACCTTGGCATCCAGACGATCGTACTTGCAGACGCTCCCGGTGGTCGAGGATCGGCCTCATGGGCTACCGCGAAATTGCCAGCGTTTTTCCGCCGAAAGGCCCGCGGCGGTGTCTTATATAATGGGGCAAGGGAAACTCAGTAGTCGGATCAGCAGATCCGACAAGTCTTTCGCGTGTCGGGACGGTGGAGGAGAATCATGACGATGCGACAGGCAAAGAGGTACGGGCCTCCCAGGCGCCGGATGAGCGCGTGCATATTGGTGCAGTTAATCCTCTTCGTGTTCTTCGTGCCGTGCCAGGTTTTGGCCCAACCGGTCGTCTTCGTTGACAGCGACGCAACGGGTGCAAATGACGGTTCAACGTGGTGTGACGCCTATGTCTACCTCCAGGATGCCATGGCTGCGGCGGCTGCCTCTAACGGAGCGATTACCGAGATTCGCGTTGCCCAGGGCCTCTACAAGCCGGACGAAGGTATGGCACAGTCTCTTGGCGATCGCAAGGTAAGCTTTGAGCTGCAAAGCGGTCTTGCCCTCCGAGGTGGCTACCCGGGATGTGGAGCGATTGACCCCGACGCCCGTGATCCCGCCGTGTTCGAGACCATCCTAAGCGGCGACCTCGACGACAACGACGACCCCACTTTCCAGAGCGATAGCGATTGCTGCACCTACCACGACACCCCCGGATGTGATGATCAAACGTGTCAGGAGGCCGTTTGTGCCGTCGATCCTTACTGTTGTGATAGAACACGGTGGTATTCGGGCTGTACCTGGGTAGCTGAGATGGTCTGCTGCGATTTGTGCAATCCCGGCTATTATGAGAACAGTTACTCGATAGTGAAGGCCCTAGGAACTGATTCAACAGCGATACTGGACGGGTTCACTGTCAGCAGTGGTGAGGCGAATGGCGCGCAGGAGCCGGATTACGAAGCACCCTTCTCGCATGGTGGGGGATTGTACGGCAGGCATGCGGACGTTACGGTTGTGAATTGCACGTTCACCGAAAACGCCGCATCTATTGGGAGCGGTATGTACGCTGTATATGACGAACCGACTGTAAGAAACTGCACATTCATCGATAACAGATGGGGTAGCGCACTGGTTAGCGATGTCGGTGAACTGGCTGTTACAGACTCTTGGTTCGTTCGGAATCGAGGCCAAGGATTAAGCACTGATGGAAGTCAGCCGATCGTGGGTTGTCGTTTCATCGAGAACGGGGCTGGTGGACTTTGGCTTGGCAACGGTGCCCCCAACATCATCGACTGCGTCTTTGCTGACAACTACGCGACGTGGTCCGGGGCCGGGCTGATGAACTTTGGCGGCTCTCCACAGTTGATCAATTGTGGTTTCTACGGCAACTCAGCCGGCAGGGTGGGCGGGGGGGTGTACAGCGGGTTCGGGATAATCCTCGTCAACTGCGTCTTCAGCGGAAACACAGCCGGAGGTTATATCCCGCCGTCAGATCCCGGGGCCACACCCTACCCGGGACGTGGAGGTGGTTTCTATCATGACTGGGGCGGCGCCCTCGTCCTAGGTTGCACATTCGTGGGCAACTCGGCAGGGGCCGGTGGTGGAATGTCAGTCGCAAGCGGGACGACGATTGCGAATTCTGTTTTTTGGGATAATTGGTCGGAAGAGAGTGGATACAGCGGATACGGGCAGATCTCGTACGGTTTCATGCCCCCACCCGACATCGACTACACTGGTGTGCAGGGGGGTGCGCCAGCTTCGGGAGTGGGCAATGTATATTCTGACCCGCTCTTTGTTGACGCTGACGGGCCGGACGATATCCCGGGAACCGAAGATGACAACTTCCGGCTTTCCGCAGATTCGCCTCTGATCGATGCCGGCGATCCCGATCCACCACTCGTGCCGTACCTGGACTGCGACGGGCACGAGCGCATTCTCTGCGGCCGGTTGGACATGGGTGCCTATGAGTTCGGCATCGGCGACTACGACTGCAACTTGGTCGTGGAGCTTATGGACTTCGCCGCCTGGGACGCCTGCATGACCGGGCCGGACGGCGGTCCTTTCGACGCGGGTTGCGAGGCCTTCGACTTCGACGCTGACGCCATCGGCGACATCGACCTCAAAGACTTCGCCGGCTTCCAGCTCACGCTCCCCGGCGAATGAGGCGGCCGCTCAAGCATGGCGCTGACCAGCCGCAACTAACCAAGATCAGCAGTCGGGGCGCCCTCCCACTCCCACTTCTCACACTGCTTCTCGAAGTCAGCCCACAGATTCGGCGGCTTCCCGCAATGGTCGGTCACACCATGCGGCGGAACGGATTGCATCATCCAGGTTCCCAGCCTCCTCGGTCGGCACCACGAAGTAACGCGACGAGGGATACCAGCAGCCTTTCGTCTTGTGCCGGTTGAAGCTCCGCAGCCTGATGCCAAAAAAGTTGACGCACCCCTTGCCGACCGCCGGTTCGTGGTTGAACCTGGTTGAGCGTTGGTTCCAGGAAATCACGGACAAGCGCATTCGCAGTGGTGCGTTCCGCAACGTCCAGCAACTGGTTGACGCGATCACGGCGTACGTTGACGAGCACAACGAGAACCCGCGATCCTTCACCTAAACAGCCAAGGCGGAAGACATCCCGGCCAAAGTACGCCGGGCGCGGGCCGTTCCGGATAAGATGCAAACAGCATGAATCAGACCACTAGAACTACGGTGTCGTGACCAGCTCCAGAATCTGAATCGCGTTAAGCGCCGCACCTTTGCGAAGTTGGTCGCCGCAGACGAACAGTTCAATCCCCCGGTTGCCGGGTTGGCTTGCGTCCGCGCGGATGCGACCGACGAGTATGTTGTCGCAGCCAGAGGCGTCGACCGGCATCGGAAATCGTCCGGCTTCGATGTCGTCGACCACCTCGACGCCGGGAGCGTCCATTAGAATCTCGCGGATCTCGTCGGATGTGACAGGGCGATCGAAAGTCAGGTTGATCGACTCGCTATGGGCACGCAGAACGGGCACACGAATGCACGTAGCGGTGATTGAAAGCGACGGTTCGTGGAAGATCTTCCGCGTCTCGTCGATCATCTTCCGCTCTTCAGCGTTGTAGCCATCCGCGTCGATCGGTGAGTCGTGCGAGAAGAGGTTGAAGGCGATCGGGTAGGGGAAAACCCTCGGCGCAGCCTCCCGACCGGCCAGGTAGTCCGCGGTTTGCGTCCGCAGCTCCTCCATGGCCGCCGCCCCCGCTCCGCTCGCCGCTTGATATGTGCTGACCACGATACGTCTGATCGGGTTTAACCGGTGCATAGGCCAGATCGGCACATTCATGATGATCGTGGAACAGTTGGGGTTGGCGACGATCCCATGGTGCATGGCAAGATCGCCCGGATTCACCTCGGGGACAACCAGGGGCACGTCCGGATCCATCCGGAATGCGGATGAATTGTCTAGAACCACGGCTCCAGCAGCTGCAGCGACCGGCGCCCATTGTGTGCTGCAATCCTCGCCGGCGCTGAAGATTGCGTACTGGACACCGGTGAAGCAACGATCTGTGAGTTCTTGAACAACCACATCCTTGCCTCCCACGGTAATGCGAGTTCCAGCACCACGTTTCGAGGCAAACAGCGAGATGCGGTCGACCTCCAGCCGCCGATCACCCAGCAGCGCGCAGAGTTCCCGCCCGACGGCCCCCGTGGCTCCGACGACAGCGAGATGGTGGATCATCGCTCGGAAGACTCCCGCAATATGGATCAGCCCATTGTGGCAGGAACGTAGTATGGTCGTTACACCCCGTCAAACGGCCCACGGACTTGCTCATGGGTGCTCAAGCTCGGCGGGATATCGAAACGTCCCCTTGAACACGTCCGCCCAGACCATTAGACTCCGTCCGCGGTTCGTCAAGGACGCGAACAGCACGGCGCGGCGTGTTGTTCGAATCCGGTCTTAACCGAGGCTCTCCGAGCTTTCGGATGAGAATTCCATGAGTCCGTGGGCCTGCGGATGACGGGCAACAAGCGGAATCAACCGTCGTGGCTCCGGTTCTCCGGTGTGGGAATCGAGTTCGCGGCCGCAGTAGGCGGCTTCGGAATCGTCGGCTATTGGATTGACCTGCACTATGGATGCGAACCGTGGTGTGTTTTGATCGGCGTGGCTTTGGGCTTGACCGGTGGCACGTACAACCTTCTTCGGGAGTCACGAGGGTTGTTCAAACCGCCGAAGCCACCAGACCAACGTGACGACGAAGGGCAGCAGCGCCGGACATGAGCACCGCAAACGGACGGTTGCTGTGGTCGTATGCCAGGCTCGTTGGAGTAGCCCTGTTGTTAGTCGCCACCATCGCTTGTATCGGCTATTGGCCGACCATTCGGGTTGCAGGCAACGACTCCGTATGGTCGATGCTGATTGGGTGCGGGGTGAGTTGGATCGCCGGCTGCATCGGGGCGATTCCGCTGGCGCGTGCGCTGTCGGAGCAGTCACCACAACCGGCTCTTGCGGTTCTGACTTCGACGGTGCTGCGGTTTATCACGGTCCTTTTGCTGGTCATCCCGCTTACGCTAAGTGGGTGGTTTCAGAGCCCGGTGCTGGTGCTTTGGGTCGCGGTCAGTTACTTCGTGTTGCTCATCGTGGATACCGCGTTGACGGTCCGTGCCATGAAGGGTGCCGCTGAGAACAATTCGTAGATGGAACATCTGCTGCTAGCCGCCGCAAGCCCGCTGGACCACGTTTACCAGTGGACGTATCAGAAGATCACGGTCGGCACAGGTAACAGCGTGTTTACGCCGGGTGGACAGATCACGCTGGTCTCGAATCACGTCATCATGCAGATCATTGCGGTGCTCATACTGCTGCTGCTGATCCCCCGATTCGCACGTATGCGTGATAGTGGGGATCCGGTGGGAGATCTTACGCCGCGCGGGTTCGGCAACTTCATCGAGACAATCTGCGCCTACTTCCGCGAGCGTGTGGCCCGTCCTGCCCTGCATGAGCACACGGATCGGTTCATCCCCTATATCTGGACGGCCTTCTTCTACATTCTCGTTGTTAACCTGCTGGGGATTCTGCCTCTCGAGCCGGTTACTCGGGGCGCCGTAAGGAGCTTCTATCCCACCGCGCACCACGGCATCGGCGGATCGGCGACGGGCAACATCTGGGTAACCGGAACGCTGGCCGGGTGCACACTGCTAATGATTGTGGTCAACGGGTTTAGGTTTAACGGCATCGCCTACGTCAAGCACTTCTTCCAGGGACCGTTCTACATCGCGCCGCTGATCGCCGTCCTAGAAATAATCGGCATTGTGGCCAAGTGCTTTGCGCTGACGGTGCGTCTGTTTGCCAACATGGTAGCGGGACACGTGCTGCTTGCTGTGCTGATGAGCTTTATCAGCATGGGTTATCTGGCCATGGGAGTGGGACCCGCTGCCGGTATTGGAATTGTCGTGGTGCTGGTCAGCATCGCGTTTAATCTGCTTGAGATCTTCGTCGCGTTCCTCCAGGCGTTTATCTTCGCATTTTTGACAACGCTGTTTATTGCTCAGGCCGTCGTAATTCATCACGAAGAAGGCGGCGCGCATGCGGAGGAGTACGGCTGACGTCGGCAAGACTGAATGGAGGATTGACAGAAGATCATAAATCGCCACGCCGAAGCGGCGGTGGGACACGCCGGGCGTGAAGTGTGGCTGCGATGGCGATGGCAACCGGCTGTCTTCTCCCACAAGGCACCACCAATGAAAAGGGAATACGGACGATGAACAAGAATCTCGCGAGGATTGCGTTGGTCTTGATGGTCGCTGGAACCGTGCTGATGTTGGCGGCTCCGGCGATGGCCCAACACGACGACGATCAGGACGCGGTGGCCGCCGACAGCAGCATTTTCCCTGGGAAGACCGCGGCCAACTTCGGCGGTGCGATCGGCGCCGGGTTGGTGGTGATCGGCGGTGGCTATGGCATCGGTCGGATCGGCGGCAGCGCCGTCGAGTCGATGGCCCGTCAGCCGGAGGCGGCCGGGAGCATCAGCACGGCCATGATCATCACCGCGGCGATGATCGAAGGCGCGACGCTGTTCGGCGTGCTCGGCTGCTTCCTGGCTACAATCAGCACGTAACGAAGAGCGCCGGTCGACGGTCATGGATTATATCACGACGCAAACGGCGTGCCGCCACCAACGCAGCGGTCCGTACTCGAAACGGGCGGAGCAATGACACTTAACCGAATCAAAACAGCTTGTGGCGTGGCACTGGTTGGATTGCTGCTGATCGTTGCTCCGGCCTTAGGTTCAGAGGGCGCCGAACAACCGACGCTCTTTACGGGGGACCTGGGCAACATTATCTGGAGCTTGCTTACGTTCTTCGCGGTGCTCGTAGTCCTGGGCAAGTTCGCCTGGGGACCGATTCTTCGCGCCCTACAGAAACGCGAGGACTTCATCCGAGATTCCCTCGAGCAGGCCAGGCAGGATCGACAGCAGGCTGAGGCACGGCTTGGGGAATACACGGACAAGCTCAACGCCGCCAGTGTCGAAGGGATAGCCATCGTCCAGGAGGCGCGTCACGACGCCGAGGAAGTCAAGCGGAAGATCGAAGAGGATGCCAAAGCGGAAGGCGCCGCCATGATCGAGCGGGCGAAGCGCGAAATCGGCCTGGCTACTGACACCGCCGTCAAGGAGCTGTACTCACTCACCGCCAGACTATCGACGGAAGTGGCTTCACGCATCATCAGCAAAGAGCTGGACTCCAGGGAGCATGAGCGGCTGATCACCGAGTCGATCAAAGAGTTTCAAGCCGCGGGTCGCAACGGAAACGGTAAGGGATAGCGATGCCGGGCGTATCCGACCAGGAATTGGCCGTCGCGCGCGTCTACGCCTCCGCGATGATCGACCTCGCGAAGGCGAGCGATCAGGTCGATGCGTTGCTGGAGGAGCTGGACGATCTTGCGCAGCGGATCGAGGCGGACGCCGAGTTCGATGCGTTCCTGTCAAGCCCGATGGTCGACGTGGAAACGCGACGGAGGATCCTCGAGAAACTGTTCCGCGGCAGGTATAGCGACCTGTTCGTCGACTCGCTTCAAGTGCTTAATCGAAAAGGTCGTCTCGGCCTGATCCGTGGTGTGGCAAAGGCCTATCGCTTGGCGAGCGAAGAGTTGCAGGGACGTGTTCAGGTCCTTGTACAAAGCGCCACTCCGCTGACCAGGCGACACCGCGAGAGCCTGCGGGAAATCACCGCCAGGCACACGGGTAAGGAAGTGGAACTGGTCGAGACGATTGACGAATCGTTGCTTGGCGGTCTCGTCATCCGGATCGGCGACGATAAATTCGATGCGAGCGTCGCGACCAAGCTCAGGACGCTTGCCGGTAGACTGCTCGAACGTGCCTCGCGCGAGATTCACGGCGGCAGAGACTACGTGGAGCAGGCAGTCTGAGCCGTGGGCTTTAGAGCAATTTCTGTTTTTGTATAGCGAGCCGCGGGTTTCAACCCGCGCGGCATGAAAGGTCAAAAGCGAACTGCGGGTTTCAACCCGCGCGGCATGAAAGGTCAAAAGCGAACTGCGGGTTTCAACCCGCGCGGCATGAAAGGTCAAAAGCGAACTGCGGGTTTCAACCCGCGCGGACATCTACTGGATGCGCACCTTTGTGGATCCGCGCGACCTAAAGGTCGCGGCTCGCTAAAGCCTGTCTCGCGCGGCAAGATACACCTGCAATGGAAGCAGACACTACGACGGGTTCAAGAACCATAAACGCCGGAAGTCACGACAATGAAGTTCAAAGTCGACGAAATCTCCTCCGTCATCACCGAGGAGATTCAGCAGTATCGAAGTGAGGTGGACATTACCGAGGTCGGCCAGGTGCTCGAGGTCGGAGACGGGATCGCCAGGGTTTACGGCCTCAGCAACGCCATGGCCGAGGAGCAGGTCGAGTTCGCCAACGGGGCGATGGGTCAGGTCTTCAACCTTGAAGAAAACTCCGTCGGTGTGGCGATTCTCGGCAATTACCTCGGCATTAAGGAGGGCGACGAGGTCCGCCGGACCGGCCAGCTTCTCAGCATCCCTTGCGGCGACAACCTCGTGGGGCGCGTGGTCGATCCACTTGGCCGACCGCTTGACGGCAAGGGCGTCGTCGAAACACCACAGCGCCGACCGCTTGAATTCAAAGCACCGGGCATTGCGGAGCGACAGCCGGTCAATCAGCCGCTCCAGACCGGGATCAAGGCGATCGACAGCATGATCCCGATCGGCCGCGGGCAGCGCGAGCTGATCATCGGCGACCGCAAGACAGGCAAAACCGCCATCGCCATCGATACGATCATCAATCAAAAAGCCGGCGATGTGATATGTATCTACGTTGCCGTCGGGCAGAAGGAATCAACAGTCGTCGGCGTCATCGAGAAACTACGCGAGCACGGGGCAATGGATCATACAATCGTCGTCAACGCGTCGGCCTCGGACCCCGCACCCCTTCAGTACATCGCACCCTATGCCGGCGCCGCCATGGCTGAATACTTCATGTACAACCACGGCCGGCACACGCTGTGCGTCTATGACGACCTGACCAAGCAGGCCCATTCATACCGCCAGTTGTCACTGCTGCTTCGCCGTCCGCCCGGTCGTGAGGCGTATCCCGGCGACGTGTTCTATCTGCATTCGAGACTGCTGGAGCGAAGCTGCAAGCTGCGAGACGAATACGCCGTGGCGCCAAAGGACACACCTCAGGACTGCCGCGATCGCTCCGTCGCGGTCAAACATCCCGACGGCTTCAAGGCGCCCGAGGAGCATCGGCCTGACGACATTGACGGTCTCTACCATCGACCCGGCGGACTGGACCGAGCCAAGGCATGGCTCGCATCACTCCCCGACAAGGACAAGTACGTCGTCCACCACTTCCTCGACAGCGGCGGATCGCTCACCGCCCTGCCGATCATCGAAACACTGGAAGGTGAGGTGGCTGCGTATATTCCGACCAATGTGATCTCGATTACCGACGGGCAGATTTATCTCGAACCGGATTTGTTCTTCGCCGGCGTCCGTCCCGCCGTCAACGTGGGGATCAGTGTGTCGCGTGTCGGCGGCAACGCCCAGAAAAAGGCGATGAAAAAGATCGCAGGGTCATTGCGTCTCGATCTGGCTGTATACCGCGAGCTGGAAGCATTCGCCCAACTTGGCACGGAACTCGATACCGCCACGCAACGGCAACTCGACCGAGGCCAGCGAATGGTCGAGCTACTGAAACAGCCGCAATACACTCCATACCCGTTGCCAGATCAGATTGTAAGCATCTTCGCCGGTGGGGGAGGACATCTGGACGATCTGCCCGTCAACGAGGTGCTCGAGTTCGAAAAGGACCTCCTGCGACACGTGCATGATGAGTTCCCGGAGGTCCTGACGGAGATAAGCAATACCGGCGAGCTATCCGATGAGCTGGCCGAGCGGCTCAACAAGATCATTGCCGACTTCAAAGCCCAGTTTAATGACAAGAAAGGTAATCAGTAAGCGCGCGAGCCGAGGGTATTAGCCCGCGCGGCGTTGCAGATTGGGGTTTGCTGTATACAGACAGCCCATCAGCCGGAAACCGAGACACGAATGGCCAACAAGCGAATCATCGTCAAACGCCGTAAATCGGTCCGCAACATCCGCAAGATCACGCGGACGATGCAACTGATCGCCACGGCACGCTTTCAGGCGGCGTTCAACCGCGCCACGACCACCAAACCCTACGCCGAGAAGCTGGCCGAACTCGTCGCCGACCTTTCCGGTGCCAACCAAAACCTCGATCACCCGCTGATGCGAACGCACGAAGATGTCATGCGCTCGGCACTGGTAGCCATCACGAGCAACCGGGGCCTGTGCGGCGGATACAACGCCAACGTCCTCCGCGCCGCGCTCGCCCACCTTGACGAGCTTGCCGCCCTCGGCGTGGAAACTGACGTGCACATGATCGGCAAGAAGGGGATCTCCTACTTCCGGTTCCTCCGCCGGCCGGTGGTCGAACGGATCACGCACATCGGTGACCGCCCGCGGTTTGACAACGTTGTGGCGATCGCCGCCGGCCTGATGAACCGCTTCACCAAAGGCGAAATCGCATCCGCGCACGTGGCGTATATGAAGTTTTTCTCCGTCGGGAAGCAGCGCCCCGTCGTGATACCACTGCTTCCGCTGACGCGGGAGGCGACGGGTGAAGATCAGGAATCACATGCAACCAGGCGCGTCGAGTTTGAGTTCTCGCCCGAGCCCAAAGCACTGCTCGATGAACTTCTACCCGCCGCCCTGCGCGTGCGACTTTTCCAGTGCTTTACCGATGCCGCCGTCAGCGAACAGCTTGCGCGGATGGTGGCCATGAAGGCGGCCACGGATGCAGCCAACGACATGATCACGACACTAACACGGCAATACAACCGTGCCAGGCAAACGCAGATTACGATGGAGTTGCTCGATATTATTGGAGGAGCAAGTGCGCTGGCCTGACGGCCGGCAAACATCGAAAAGTCAAAACGTCAAAAAGCAGAAACAGGGATGATACGCCAAAAGCCGTGTCTCTCCCGGTGTCGTGTATTGCCTCGTGTCGTTTTGACATTTTGACATTTTCCACAGGACGCTCTGTGATGGCAAACGACAAGTTCGGCAAGGTTATTCAGGTTATTGGTTCCACGCTCGACGCGCAGTTTCCGGAGGACCGGATGCCCGGGATCTACAACGCGCTGAAGGTTGAGGTCGAGAGGCCCGTGCGCGGCTTTACGGTCAAGGAAAAACTGTGGTGCGAAGTCGCCCAACACCTCGGCGGCGGTCGTGTCCGCGCCGTGGCGTTGGGCTCGACAAACGGGCTGCAGCGCGGCACGGCGATTGAGGACACCGGCCGGGCGATCACGGTGCCCGTCGGCGAGATGACACTCGGCCGGGTGTTCAACCTTATCGGTGAGACCATCGACGGTCGAGGCGACATCCAAATCGAGGAAGTCAAATCCATTCACCACGAACCGCCCGATCTCGAGGACCTCGCGCCTAAAACCGAGATGTTCGAGACCGGGATCAAGGTGATCGACCTGCTCTGCCCATTGGTTCGCGGAGGCAAGGCCGGATTGTTCGGCGGCGCCGGTGTCGGCAAGACCGTCATCATCCAGGAGCTGATCGCCCGACTCGCCCGCTTCCACAGCGGTTTCTCCTGCTTCGCCGGTGTGGGCGAGCGCACCCGCGAGGGCAACGACCTGTGGCTGGAAATGCAGGAAGCCAAGATCGGCGATACCGGCAAGAGCGTCATCGATCAGACGGTCATGGTCTTCGGGCAGATGAACGAGCCGCCAGGCGCACGTTTGCGTGTCGCGCTATCGGCACTGACGATGGCCGAGTATTTCCGCGACCAGACCGGCGCCGACACGCTGCTGTTCATCGACAACATCTTCCGCTTTTCACAGGCGGGCTCGGAGGTCTCGGCGCTTCTAGGCCGCATGCCTTCCGCCGTCGGCTATCAACCGACGCTCGGCACGGAAATGGGCGAGTTCCAGGAACGCATCACGTCGACAAAGCGCGGGGCAATCACCAGTATCCAGGCTATCTACGTACCCGCCGACGATTACACCGATCCCGCGCCCGCCACCGCGTTCACGCACCTGGACAGCACGGTCAACCTCGAGCGGAGCATCACAGAGAAGGGGATTTATCCGGCCGTCGATCCGCTGGCGTCTAGCAGCCGCCTGGTTGCCCCGGAGTTCATCGGCGAACGTCACTACACCATCGCCCGCCGCGTGCAGCAGATCCTTCAGCGCTACAAAGACCTTCAGGATATCATCGCCATTCTCGGTGTCGATGAACTCAGTGAGGAGGACAAGGTTTTGGTCGCCCGGGCGCGAAAGATCGAGCGGTTCTTTTCGCAACCCTTCTTCGTGGCTGAACAGTTCACCGGCTTTGCCGGCAACTACACCCCACGCGAAGAGACCATTCGCTCGTTCGAGGAGTTGTGCGAAGGGAAGTGGGACCATTTGCCCGAATCGGCGTTCATGTACGTCGGCAAGATCGAGGAGGCCGCCGATAAGGCAGAGAAACTGGCGAAAGGATAGAACAGGAGATTGGGGATTGCGGATTGGGGATTGCGGGTTGACAATTGCTAACCGCTGATAGATGGAGGCTGAAAGCTCATGGCCACCACCGAAACTTTCCAGTGCAGTGTCATCACGCCGGAGCGAAAGGTCCTCGAGTGTGACGCACAGTTTGCAGCCTTCCCCGCCCATGACGGCGAGATGGGCGTTTTGAAACGCCGCGCTCCGCTGGTCTGCAAGCTCGGCATCGGTGTGTTGCGCATCGAAGCACCGGGCGAGAAACACGCGATGTTCATCGACGGCGGCTTCGCCCAGGTCATCGGTAATCGGCTCACTATCCTGACCGAGCAAGCCCGCAAGCCGGACGACCTAGATGCCGCCGTTGCCGACAAGGCCCTTGTCGAAGCCCGTGCGATAAAGATCACAGACGAACTCTCCGTCACCGCCCGAGCCAACGCCATCCAGCGAGCGCAGGTCCAACTCAAGCTCACCAGAACCGTTCGATAACCTCGTTACCCTGCCGGCATCCATAGCACGGGCGCCCCTTCATGACCGTGTGGATCTGTCGATTCTTGTAAACCCTTACATCAAAAGGAATTATATTACTTGACTTTCGGCTATCGATGTGATATACTTATAGTAGCATACTAATATAGAGGAGGTTATGCAATGCAGGGTCACGAAGTCAAAACGAGGACTGAGACGCAAGAAGTACCAAGGGCGACGTATAATGGGTGGTTGATGGTGTTTCTACTCTTCCTCATCATCCCCCCTGCCCTGGGCTATTGGGGGTACAGCGGGATCAGCAGCGAGGTCGCTCACCATGCACCACGATACGTTGTCTACATCGTGGCTTGGGGCGTGGTCACACTAATTTGGTTTGTCTTGCTGTTCGGCTTCTTCACGCTCCAGCCGAACATGTCGGCCGTGCTGATCCTGTTCGGCAAGTACACCGGCACCGTCCTCACAAGCGGCTTCCACTGGGCCAACCCGCTACTCATTAAGAATAAGGTTTCCCTCCGTGCCCACAACCTGGCCGGTGAGACACTCAAGGTGAACGACTCACGGGGAAATCCCATCGATATTTCGTTGGTCGTCGTCTGGCGCGTGACGAACACGGCCAAGGCGGTCTTCGACGTCGAGGAGTACGAGGATTACGTGCACGTCCAGAGCGAGGCGGCGCTTCGCCACATGGCCATGTCCTATCCATACGACACCTTCGAGGGCGACACCCTGTCACTGCGAGGCAGTCTCGACGAGGTGTCAACCACCTTACAAACCGAGGTGCAGGAGCGTGTCGTAAGGGCCGGTGTGTTTGTCGAGGAGGCTCGCATCTCTCACTTAGCCTACGCACCGGAGATCGCCGGGGCCATGTTGCAGCGTCAGCAGGCGGAGGCAATCGTCGCCGCCCGAGTCCGCATTGTCGAGGGCGCGGTCAGCATGGTCGAGATGGCCTTGGATAAGCTCGAGAAGCACAAGACGATCGCGCTTGACGAGGAGCGCAAGGCCGCGATGGTCTCGAACCTGCTCGTGGTGCTGTGCGGCCGCGGCGAAGCCCAACCCATCGTGAATACGGGCACGCTTTACACCTGAGACTGGTGGGGCTTTTATGGCTGAGCGAAAGTCATTTCTGCTTCGCCTGCCGCCGGAACTGATGGACGAACTGACCCGGTGGGCTAAAGACGAGCTGCGCAGCCTCAACGCGGAGATCGAATATCTCCTGCGCGAAGCGGTTCGAAAGCGGCGACGGAAGATGCACGACGAGACAGACTACGACGGACCAACAGAGTAGCGCAGGATCGACCTTGCTGTTGCATACAATCCCTCGTTCCGTGGATTGTCTCGGTTGAAAGCCCCGAGGATTTGCAGAGTTTTCCCGGTCGGTCGAACAGGTCGCAGGACCGTACAATCGGTGAGGTCCTGGAGCAGCGCGCAACCGCGCGCGGAAGTGCCACATATCTGCCACTTTCTGATTGAAAAGATGAACCTTACCGGGTAGAAGGTGTCTAACAAAAGGACACTATAGCGTTCTTCGTGTAGAGTCGAGGTCTGGCGCGGTGGTTTAGGATGGGCCTATCTGTTTCCGCCCCTTTCGTCCGGCGGTGCCTCAATAGCTCATCCATGCTCCGTTTCCAGACCCCGCTCATCGAACCGGACGTGCGG
>Ga0307432_1000279_pt1 | contig 42773 bp, 37 predicted proteins | sample SalMarWE160150MG_FD_202158 | JGI IMG/M metagenome (GOLD analysis project Ga0307432, IMG submission 202158) | Salt marsh sediment microbial communities from the Plum Island Ecosystem LTER, Massachusetts, United States - WE1603-150 | ecosystem: Environmental > Aquatic > Marine > Intertidal zone >...
CCCCCCGCGGCACACGGGTCGATGCGCGCCCCGACGAGGACCACCTGCTGGTCAGACGACACGGCGTGCCCGAACTGAGCTCCCAACGCCGCATCCGATGCTACGAGCTTGTTCACGTCACAGGTCTCGATCGTGGCGGGCAACAGCAGTGCGGTTTGATACGCGTTGACGAAACCCCACCCGTAGGTGGTGTCGTATCCAGCGGCACCAAGGTTCATACAGCCTTCTTGCATGAACAGCTCGACTTCCACCGGACTTAGGTTCGGATCGAGCGAAAGGATCAGGGCGGCGACGCCGGCCGCGTAGGGGCTCGCCGCCGACGTCCCGCCGAACAACGTGTAATCACCGGATGTATAACCATCGCTGCCGGTCCGGTCCGTCGACCACATATCGACGCCCGGTGCCGAGAAGGCCAATCCCTCGCCCCAGTTGCTGAACGATGCGAGTGAACCGTACCGGTTCAGGGCGGCTATCGAGTTGACCGTTGGCAGGTTCGATGGGTAATTGATCTCTGGTTCAGCATCGTTCCCGGCGGAGGCAAAATGAATGATGCCCGCCTCGCGTGTCGATGTAAACTTGTCGGTAATCGTACTCGATGACCCCATGCTGAAACTACTGTTCGTGACTCGCGCGCCGATGGTCTCCGCCCAATCAAGCGCGTTGACTATCCAGCTATCCGCAGCGTTGAACGTGCCGTCGCAGGGGACGTTCGATATCCCTATCTTGGCACTTGCGGTCTTACACCCCGGTGCGATCCCAACCGTGCCGACTGCGTTGTTGATAATCGCAGACACGCACCCAGCCACAGGGGTCCCGTGGTTATCGCACTCGTTCAGCGGCCCTCCGCCCGTGCCACTGCCTGTAAAATCATACCCGGCGATCTGGTTTAAGTCCGGATGATCCTGCTCGCTACCCAAGTCCATAATCACGACGATGATATCCGGGTCGCCCACCGTGATGTCCCATGCCTCGGGAGCGTCCATGTCCATATCCGGGGTACCGCCGCTCTGCCCCGTGTTATGCAGACCCCACACTTCCGGAAACAACGGATCGTTCGGAGTCAGAGAGTGTCGCACGGTGGTGATTTTGTCAGGTTCGGCAAACTTAACCTCTGGTCGCTGCGCAAGGGCATTGGCGATCTCAAGGACCTCGAACCCGTTGCGCGAACTCGATTGCAGACGGTAAGTCCCCTTCATCCGCGCCCAGTCGCGATCGAGTATTGACCCCGCGCCCACCTGGGCCAGGATCGCCTCCGCCTGCTCGGGGTCCACGTGCTCATAGAAACGAACGTGGAGGTACTGCGTGATCATCAGGGGGTCGCCGCGCCGGTCCAGAAAGACGGGTGATACGAAGCCCACTTCCCCGGCATCCGCTATCGTCTTGACCAGCGCCTGTACATCAGCCTTGCCGCGAGCTGAAGCCGGAGTGGCCGCAAACGACATACGCGGAATCACCGATGGACGCACATCCGCCGCCACGATTCCGTGCCTCGAAAGGGCTTTGGATGCCGACGCCGCGGCAACACCCTCGCCTTCAAAGACAGCCACCTTCGAGACGTCAACCTCGAGCGGTTGCGGGTCGTCAAAGTAGTAGTAATGCCATTGTGCCTGCGTTGACGCCGCAGCGAGTCCAAGCACGGCCACGCCTGTCATGACAAACCTGATGCAACAAAAAGATCGCTTCATGCTTACCGTCCCTTTGATAGTCAACGAATACCTCCGCCTCGCGGATTGGATCGCCGCCGGCCTATGGTGCGTCGCGAGTTGGACATTCTGCGCATACTTTAACATCAGCAACGTGTACCACCGCGCCGTGCCGACACTCGGCATGAGATGCCGAATCTCCAACGCAGACGGCATACCCCACCGCACGGATTCTCATCATATGCTGAGTTGCTTGAAGCCCTCCCGCTAGGCTCCCCCGATAACCACAACGAGTATAGCCGATTCACGCCGGACAGACAACCGGTGAAGTCGAACAACCGCGAAACGTCCGAGAACAAGCGTTCTTCACGTATCTTCGGACACCATGAGGAACGTCCGCTCGTTGGTGTGTGTTACGCGGGCGTCCGGGTACACGATCATCAACTCTCCCGCTCGAGTGGTTCCGGATTGCGAATTATATCGCTTGGCCGGGAATCCCTTCTCGGCCTATTTGTGTGAGAAAGGATTCTCGCACGAGCATTCTCGCACGAGCGTGATTGCGGATTTGACCGGGTCCGTCAGGACGAACCGGCAATCCCCATCCGCAGGCACCAGGTGGGGTCCTGCCGGACGACTAACCGGTTGCACACCGGCAAGCGCACTAACGCAGTGAAACGATCCGCCCTACAATGCCTGAATGCATGGACTGTCCGACAAGGGCCGTACGAGCGGTGCGGTGTTCATTTCCCTGACGTTGCTGGCGTGGTCAAGCGTCCCGCTGTTTCTGAAGTACTTTACAGCGTACATAGACGCCTGGACGGCGAACGGCTGGCGATACGGCATCTCGGCGCTGTTCTGGTCGCCGGTCATTCTTGTTGGGTGGCGTCGCCGCGCGCTCCCGGTTGGATTGTGGCGCGCCGCGATCGTACCGAGCGTTGTCAACTGCATCGGCCAAAGCTGCTTCGCGTGGTCGCCCTACTTCATCGATCCCGGCCTGCTGACGTTCATGCTGCGGTTCCAGATTATCTTCGTGGCGCTTGGCGCCTTTCTGCTGTTTCCGTCGGAACGGAGGATCTTGCGATCGCGGGCGTACTGGTTCGGTGTCATCGTGGTCTTTGCCGGATCGCTTGGGACGTGTTTACTTGGCGCCGAGCTTCCTCGCGGGGCGACGACCTTCGGCGTCGTCCTGGCCATCGCTGCCGGAATCATCTTCGGCGGATACTCCCTGTCGGTGCGCTACTACATGCACGAGGTCCATCCGGTTTTCGCTTTCGCTGCGATCAGCCTGTACACGGCCGCCGGGCTCATTACCGTCATGCTGCTCGCGGGTCAGCAGCACGGTTTTGCAGTAACGGCTTTTGCGCAGATGCAATGGGGTATGCTGGCGGCCTCCGCCCTTATCGGCATCGCGCTCGCGCACGTATTCTATTATGTCTCAATCGCGCGGCTTGGGGTGGCGGTGTCAGCCGGTGTCATCCTTCTTCAGCCGTTTTTCACCGGTGCAAGCTCGTACTTCATCTTCGCGGAGAGGCTGACGCCCGCGCAGTGGATCAGCGGGTTGGTCGCCGTCGGAGGAGCGATTGTCATGCTGCGGAGGCAACAGCGCATCGATCGCTGATAGTATCATTCACCACGGAGCACGCAGAGACATCACACCCGCATCCAGGCTGCGTGTTGGGCCCTCCTAATATGACAGCGCAGCAACGCTCGAAAGCTCTTGTTTTATTCCCTGCTTGCTTCGCGACGATCGGCATTTTCGATGCCGCATGTGGAGATGCCGAACTAAAGTAACGCTGTCACGCTAAAGTGCTACTTTGACAGGCGTGCGATAATGCGGCGCTACGGCAGATTCTTACTCGATTTTAGGTTGGCATCAGTCCCATAAAGGAGTATTTTGCTTATAGGACAGGCCCCGGAAAGGACCGCGCTGGTCGAACCAGTCGCGCGGGGGTGCTAACACGGGGCCTGCATGGGAGGGTTGGTTGCGCCGCGTCGGTTTTCTAATCAAGTAACGGAAACTTGCGGTGCGCCGGGGGAGCCAATTCCTGAAGACAGGTGGCACAGCGACGGCGTGTGACGCGCTGTTGACAGCTCACGCCCAGCAGGTGACGGATAGCAGTTCTGTCCGGACCCGGAGGCGAAAGAAGTGCCTCGGTTAAGAGACATCGTAACGTGGGCCTTGCCCACCACCTTTCGCGAAGTAACAGGTCACCCGTCTGCAATGCGTCATTCCGGGGCATCCCTCGTGCTCCAAACATTCTTTTGTGTTCCGCTGTTTGCCATTCGTTCTTCACGCCCGCGCGGGCCACCGATCCCGTGCTTACCCGGATGAGCACCATTGCGGCGGGCTAAGCCCGCCCTACGGGGCTTTTTGGCAATTGTGCGAACACGATATGGGCGAGTGAATTCTGAAGCAGATAACAGCTTCGATAAGGAGAAAAAAATATGACGAATATAGCAAAGAAAAGCTTACTACTCGGTGTTACACTGATGGTCCTTCCCGTAAGCGTTGCCTATGGACAGCCGCGCCGTTCCCTTTTGGACGTGAAGGTTCTTCCGGATACTTTGTACGGCGTTTGTCCGCCTTGCCCAAAGACATTGACGGTACTCTTGGCGTTCCGAAATAACTCCCTTTCAGACCCTATCACAGTAGACTGGTCAAGTGTATATTATACTCATGATCCGGACTGTGTGGCGGACTACACTCCCCAATCGGGTAATGTTGGTCCCATCGATCCCATGAGTAATGTGTATGTCCCGATTACACTTAGCTTCATTGAAAACTGTGCTAACGAAACGACGATAGATTTTACTGGAGAGATACAAAGCAACCCAAGCGACTGGGATACGGATAGGTTGACTATCGAATGTTGCGAGCCTTGCCCCAATTTGATTCTGGCCGGTGATCAGGATAATTTCGCCGCGTACACCGACCCCCCTGATAAGACCTCGCGCCGTCCAACCTTCTACACCTGGTTCCAGGGTTTGATCGCGAGTAGCACGATGGTCGATCCTCGAGAGTTTGACGAACTTGACGAACTTAACGCTGTGAATGCCATGTTCGGCTACACGTTTGAAGGGTTGCCCCAGCTCGAGAGCTGTCAACTCGAGGTCCATATTAAAGCGGATAATAGCGACATACCTTCGACCGACGGTATCATGTTGCGGTACGTCGGCAACGGTAACTTCCCAGAGGAAAACTGGTGGTTGGAATTTACGTGGCAGAGGTGGTTCAACAAGAGTTTATTCTCATCCTGGGACCGTGGATCGGAGGGAACTCTCGTGCTGGACCTCTCTGCCCTTCCGAGGGGCACGGAAACCGACGATCTGATTCCTCTGATTAACGCCGACGGCTATCTCGACGTCCTCATCAGCGACGATACAGCCGTCGATTACATAAAGCTCTGCTACGTTCCGGTGCTGCCGCCGCCGCCCATCCCCACCGTTTCCGAATGGGGCCTGGTCGTCTTGGCGCTGCTGCTGCTTGCGGGCGGAAAGGTCTACTTTAGTCGACGCAGGGCTGCGAGAATGACTGCCTAGGCGAGTGGATCGCCCAGACCCTGGGACCGGGATCGCGTTGGCAAAGAGCCGGCTCTAAGTCCCGTGGCAAGGGGGAGCTTAGTACTACAGCGCCGCTTGTCCATCAGGAGCCCAATGGGACGGCTACGAACCACGTTTGGGATGCCGGGAACCCCGTTTCTGACGCCTTGAGACCTTATGTGGCGCTGTAGTATTAGAGCCGGCTTTATTTCTGCGCTATCTACGCCTATTGGCGCAAACGGCGCTCGCGGATGCACTGCCACATGGACGTCACACTTTCCGGTATATCTCCCCGCCGGATTCCTTGAATTCCCCGGCTTTCTCTTCCATGCCGATCCGAATGGCATCGGACTCGGAGACGTCGTGCCTCACCGTGTAGTCGCGAACGTCCTGGGTGATCCTCATCGTGCAGAACTGCGGGCCGCACATCGAGCAGAAATGCGTGGTCTTGGCGCCCTCTTGCGGCATGGTCTCGTCGTGATATTCGTGGGCCTTGTCCGGATCGAGTGAGAGGTTGAATTGATACTCCCACCGGAACTCGAATCGGGCTTTGGACAGCACGCCATCTCGAAGCTGCGCGCCGGGGTTGTGTCGGCGGACCCGAGGACGTAAACTGCAAACTTGTGTTATGTCTATGCTGCCACCGGCCGGTTCCGGGGCGTCACAGGGCGCAATGGGCTACACGAGCCGGTTAACCTGCTATGGAGATAAAGTCGATGCCCGGACAACCGGAAACTGACTCTCAACAGAACAAGCCGCTTCGGGATCGTGTCGCGGTGGTCCTTGATACTATCCGGCCAATGCTGCAAAGCGACGGAGGGGACGTCGAACTCGTTGATGTTGATGACGACGGTGTCGTCAGCGTTCGTCTGCAAGGTGCGTGCAAGGGCTGCCCATCAGCCTCGATTACCCTCAGCATGGGGATCGAGCGGCAGCTCAAGAACCAGATCCCTGAGGTGACGCGCGTCGTGACGGCGTAGCGTCTTCGCACGCCTTATACTTCCGGATCACAGACACCAATTGCTTCGCGCGCCGGTTTGAGTTAAGCAGCCTGCTCGGAATCCTCGCGAGAACACCGCCATCTTCACGTTGTATGGTCACTCTACCTGTGACCCAGCTCCACTTCGCGGACCCGACGAGCGCCATATCGTGAGATTCCTCATCGCGCCCGTACCTGAAGATTCGGATGCTCCGGCGTGAAACCAAAACCATGTTCCCCGGCCGGCCCCAATGCCACAACGCCTCCACAAGGCTATAAGCCCCCAACAGGAAAACCAGGAGACGGTTGCGCCAAATCCAGATCGTCGTTCCGATCGCGAGCACCACGCCGGAGCACGTAAAGAGCAGCCATGTTGGTACGCTAGCTTGAATGACTTCGCTGTCGCGCTCGTAAGCAAAACCGCACTCCGGGCAGGTGTGTTCGTCCGGGAGTCCGGCCAGGCAGTACTTGCACATCGGGCAGCAGTCGATCATAGGCCTGTCTTTCTTACGTTCGCTTCTGGCTCAGTGTCCAGCTTAGCAGAGACTTCGCCTGTTTCAGCTCCCCAAGGCTCGGCCGTCCTTTGCGACACATGCGAGTGCCCCGTCTTCTTCTGTAGCGGCCTGCGTCCCCGCAGGCCGTCGTAAGCCTCGGCCGGCGAGACGCCGGCCGCTACATCTGCCAGGTTGATAGGAAACAAGACCGTGTCAGGGTCGCGTTGTTCAATGTCACCCTTTTCCGGTGGTGGCGCGTCCCGGCGCGCCGGGGTGCTTGCCATCGGCCACTATCTTGCAGGCTTTCAGCCTGTAAATCGCGCGGCTTTCAGCTTACCGTACGGCACAGCTTACCCGGATATCCAGAGCGGTGTCAGAGGCAGTCACGCCGGCGAGGCGATACGACCGACAACAATTGCATGGCCACCGACTGTTTGACCTTCATCATCGGTTGCACCGGCTGCGGCAAGGGTACGCTCGGTCGGGAGTTGGCCCGCCGAACCGGCGGTGAGGTCGTCAGCCTCGACTCGATGAAGGTCTACCGCCGGATGGACATTGGAACAGCTAAGCCGTCACCCGAAACTCGCCGCGAGATTCCGCATCACGTGATCGACGTGGTCGAACCATCCGAAGATTTCTCCGTCGCCAAATACGTTGAGCATGCCGAACAGGCGATCGCCGGAATACGGGCACGCGGCAAGCCGGTTTTCGTGGTCGGTGGGACGCCGCTGTATCTCAAAGCGCTGACCGAGGGTTTGTTCGAAGGGCCGGGTGCCGATCCGACCATTCGAGCCCGCCTGCATAAAGCAGCCGACACCGACGGGGCTCCGGCGTTGTATCGGCGATTGCAGGAGGTTGACCCGGATGCCGCCGATCGGATTCACCCTAACGATTTACGGCGAATCATCCGTGCGTTGGAGGTGTTTGAGCTGACCGGTCAGCCGATCAGCACACTGCAAGCCCAGTGGGATCGCGAGCGAACGAAGTATGAGCACGTGCTGATCGGCCTGCGACGCGAGCTTGTGGATCAGAATCATCGCACGAATGAACGCGCGAGGCGCATGATCGAGGCGGGCCTTGTCGAGGAAGTGCAATCGCTGCTGGCGGAGCCGAAACCGTTGAGCACGGCGGCGCGTCAGGCTGTGGGTTACAGTGAGATCATTCAACATCTGGACGGTAAGGCTTCTCTTGCGGATGCGATCGAAATGATCAAAATCAACACGCGTCAGTTCGCCAAGGCGCAGCGGACGTGGTTCAAGCGCTTTCGCAAGACCGAGTGGGTTGACCTAACCCCGGACTCGACGGCGGCCGAGATCGCCGACGAACTGCTTCAGCGTCGAGGGTTGTTATGGTCGGCATAACGGAGATGACCAACTGGGCGGTCGACCTGATCGACGTGCGCAAGACGTACGCCAGGACGATCCAGGCCCTGCGCGGGGTGAATATCCAGGTCGGGCGCGGGGAGATCTTCGGTCTGCTGGGGCCCAACGGCGCGGGCAAGACCACGCTGGTGAAGATCATGATGACGGTCGTAAGGCCGGCGCACGCGTTGGGGACGCTTCTGGGCCGTCCTCTGGGCCACCGCGGCAAGCTCGCCCGCATCGGCTACCTGCCGGAGGACCATCGATTCCCCGGATATCTTACCGGTGCGCGACTCCTGGATTACTACGCCGCCCTTGCCAAGGTGCCGCGCTCTCGTCGCAAGGCGAACGCGGCCCGGTTGCTAGATCGCGTCGGGATGTCGGACTGGGCGAAGACGCGAATCGACAAATACTCGAAGGGCATGCTTCAGCGCCTGGGGGTCGCCCAGGCGCTGATGAACGATCCGGAGCTGGTCGTGCTGGATGAGCCGACCGACGGGCTCGATCCGGTCGGTCGCCGTGACGTGCGCGAGCTGCTCTTGGAACTCAAGCACGACGGCAGGACCGTCTTCCTCAACTCGCATCTGCTCAGCGAACTCGAAATGGTCTGCGACCGCGTGGCGATCCTGGTGGACGGCCTGATAGCAAGACAGGGGACGCTCAACGAACTGACCGAGGAAACCGTCGAGTACCGGATTACGTTCTACGGCGACGTCAGGCCGATCCGCGACAAGATCGAGGCACTCGGCGCGTCGTTGGGCGGCAGTGTCATTACCTTGTCCGGTCATGATATGTCCAAGGTCAATGCCGCGATAGATCTGCTGCGCGGTGCGGGTCTGTCGATCGAATTGGTCCAGCCGCACCGGTTCAGCCTGGAGGATGTTCTCGTGCAGGTGCTGGCGGATCAGTCTACGACCGGCCCACCGGCGCCAATGGCAAGACCGGTGCACCGCTAACGGCACTCGGAGACAGGGAGATAGCATGTGGAACAGACTCTCCAGTCTATCAACTTGTGGGACGGACTTTCTAGTCTGTGAACAACAGATCGAGATGTTGGAGAAGACCGACTGGATAGTCGGCGCCTCAGGCAGGTCCGATCCGCAAAGGGGTAGTACGGTCACCTTAATGGAAAGCTCGACTCATGCAGTTTTGGGCGCTGATTGTTGACAGCTTTCGCGAGTCGCTCGACCGGAAGATCTTCTGGGTGCTTGTGTGTATCTCCCTTCTCGTCGCCGCAACGATGTTCTGCGTCGGTTTCGAGCCGACCAGGGTGAACATCATGTTCGGGCTCTGGGAGTTTGATACGGAGCTGTTCAATCCGACTTCGGAGACCGGGCGTGAGAACATCGCGAGTATCGCCGTCACTTGTATGGACATTGTGGTGGGCTGGATTGGTGTGATGCTGGCCATAATCGCCACGGCCAGTTTCTTCCCGGCATTCATGCAGCGTGGTGCAATCGATGTTCTGCTGTCCAAGCCGATGACCCGGGCCAAGGTGTTTCTCGGGAAATACGTCGGGAGCATGGTGTTCGTCCTGCTGCAGGCGACGTTGTTTGGAGTCCTCACGTTTGTAGTGATGGGCGTGCGATGGGGAACGTGGTTGCCAGGGTACTTGTTAATTATTCCCCTGCTCGTCATTCTGTTCAGCTACCTCTATTGTGTTTCAGTGTGGGCGGCTGTGGTGATGCGGAGCACCATTGCAGCCATCTTTCTGAGCATTGGGGCATGGGTGGTGTTTGCGGGTGTCCAGTCGATGGATGATGCGCTGGAGCTGTATCCACAGTGGCAGGAGGAACGCACGTTGTTTTACAGCGTGCGTACACTTCGATGGGTTGTACCGAAGACACAGGACATCACCTATCTGGCGGAACGGTGGAGCGGCGCCGGTTCCGGGACGAATCTCGTCCCGGACACTAACTACCAGGATACGCGGATGCTCGACCGCGCCCGTGCGCTGGAACAGAAACGGCGGAACGTCAATGCCGTGCACACGATCGGTTCTTCCCTGGCATTCGAGGGTATCATTGTCCTGTGGGCGATGTGGATATTTGCACGCAAGGACTACTAAGACTGTGTTTTACAAGTTCCACGCATGTCAGTAGAGCAAGTGTCATTATTGTGTAGCGAGCCGCGGGCTTTAGCCCGCGCGGATTCACCGGCGCAGAAGCGTTTCTCAACCTGCCAATACCGCCGGATAAGAACTGTAAACGCCCCAGCGATCCGATGGATGCTGCTACTTGCAGCAACCGAGGTGTTTGCCATCGGTCTTTCCCGTCGTCGATGGTTCTCCCGGGCGCTTATGTCGTGAGCCGCACCGATATATCCATCCTCTACGTCATCACGGACCTCAACCTCGGCGGCGTACCACTACATCTTCATCGTCTGGTCGACGCGATGCGCGTGCGAGGGTTCCTCCCCTGCGTTGTTTCACTCGGCGAGTTGGGTGCGGTCGCGCGGATGCTGCGCGATGACGGCGTCGAGGTGCATGGCTGCAACGGCCAGGGCGGCTGGGATTTCCGCGTCATCGGCCGGCTCGCGCGGATCATCAACGAGAAACGCCCGGACATCGTGCACGCACTACTCTTTCATGCCAACATGGCTGCTCGCCGGGCGGCCCGCAAGGCGGGATTCCCCAAAGATCGTGTCGTCTGCGAGATTCAGACGGTGGAGGTCGAGCGGCGATGGCACTTGCTCGTTGACCGCCTCACGCATCGCGGCTGCCGCTTCACCATCGGCAACTCACCGTCGGTCATCGAACACCTTCACACCCGCGCGAGGATTCCGTATGATCGTTTGCGTTTAGTTCGAGGCGGTATAGATCCTGCGCCGCTTCGCAATGCAATACCCATTGACCGATCGGCCCTCAACATTCCGACCGACGCCGCCATTGTGCTGTGGGTCGGACGGCTCGATCCGGTAAAAGGGCTTCACACATTGATCCACTCGTTCCGAAGCATCGCCGCCGATACCGATGCACATATGCTGCTGGCAGGTGACGGGCCTATGCGTGCCCGGTTGGTAATCGCGATCAAACGTTTGGAGCTGACTGAGCGCATTCATCTTCTCGGAAGTCGCGATGACATCCCGGCGCTGCTCAAAGCCGCAGATGTGTTCGCGTTCCCCTCGCGGACTGAAGGCCTTCCCAACGCGCTGCTGGAAGCAATGGCTGCAGGCTGCCCGATAGTCACAACGGACGTACCGGGTTGCCGCGATCTGATCGAACACGAGCGGACCGGACTGCTGGTGCCATATGGTGACACAGATGCGCTGGCCGGCGCGATTGGCCGTCTGTTAGGCGAGCGCAATCTTGCCCGACGGCTTGGTCATGAAGCCTGCAAGGAAGTGACAAGCAAATGGCATATTGAGCAGACGTTCGACGCCTACGCTTCCGTCTACGAAGCCGTGACCGCCGAACGATGACGCAGCCGGCCAGCGCCGCCCGCCCGCCCACCTGCCGACCGCCCGCGGAACCCTAACATTTACCCGATACCCGTGGCCGCCCGGCGTCTCGAATCTCGTCCGGGATACTTGCCCCATGTCGAGACGCGCGGTTGCCCGAATGCGCAAAAGTTGCCGAGCGGTCGGCAAATCCGAGCGGTAGTATGTCGTTGCCGCGCCGCTACAATATATCGATGCGTTTGCAACAAGCCCAACGTGGAACGAACCACACCGTCAGATTTTATCAAACTTTTCCTTGACCCAGTGGTTAATGGTGGTAAATTGTGTCGATGAATCCCATTAAGTGGGCTAGCGTGCAAGCTGGTTATGCGGATTTTCACAGGCCAATATGAGCGTACGATTGACGCCAAGAACCGCATCCAACTGCCGTCGCAACTGCGATCGGCCATCGATTCGGAGCGGGACGGCGAGGGACTGTACGTCACGCTCGGCGAATATCGAGGCACCTTGTCTATTCTCACAGAGCGAGGTTTTGAGGAGCTCGCGGCCCGGATTGAAACGGAGTTCATACCGGGCCCCGAGTCCCGCCGGTTTGAGCTGCAGTTCTACGGCCTCGCCTCTCCCGTGGACATCGACAAACAGGGTCGGCTCGTCCTGCCCGATCGATTGTGCAAGAAAGCGAGACTCAGTGACGAGGTATTCCTGGTCGGCCAGAAGTATCGGATCGACATCTGGAACCGCAAGGACCTCGAACGGTCGATGGCGATCGACTGGGAGGGTGATGATTGGCCCGATTGGCAGGGTTTCCTTCGAATGAGACCGGCGGCGTCGAAGGAACCCACAACTTAAGCAGTTGCGGCCCGGACGGAGCCGGTTGCCGCGGCGAGTGGAGTTGGCAGGCAGCCAGTAGTGAGGAGGGGCTGAAGGCGACCCAGACCTGGCGCGGTTGACAGGTTGCCTTTCATCAGACGGTGCGGAAGCGGTCACGTGTGGAAACACGATGAGGTTTTCTCTGCACCTTCGGTGGTGAGAGCAGATTTCGTTTGGATCAAGCATAGCAACGCTGCGGCGGTAGAAGCGAAGGGAGTCGCCTCGCCACAGGGTGCGGCTGGCAATGGTTGGAAGTTGCCTTTTATGGCAAACAGGGCTGATCGTCTTGTCCGACGTATTCAACGGCAGTTGTCGTCCGTTGGGTCAGATGGTCGATCGGCGCGTCCGGACCCGCGTGACATCGCGGAGCTGGGGGCTCGGGTGGAACGGCTGCACGCGATGGACAGCCGGTTCATCCATGTTCGACTCTCCGAGCATATTGCAGGTGGTGCTGCGACGGAGATCGCCGGCCGCGTTAGGGGTGCGTATGTCGCCACGGAAGTGTGACGGCCCCCTGACTTTGGTGATATCGGACCGTTACGGTGGTGGATAGACCGCCCGGTCACACGCCCGTTCTGACGCGCGAGGTGTGTGAGATACTCGATGTTCAAAAGGGCGAGACGGTCTTGGACGCCACCGTCGGACTCGGTGGGCATGCGCGCCTGTTCACAGAAACGCTTGGGCCGGAAGGGACTCTCATCGGCCTCGACGTCGACCCGGACAATCTGACCCTCGCCCGGGAAACGCTTTCGGGGGTCGCGTGCCGGGTGGAACTGGTGCACGCGAACTTCGCGGAGTTTCGCGAGGCCCTTGGGTCCGTCGGGATCACACAGGTCGACGTGTTATTCGTTGATCTGGGTGTTAGCTCCACGCAGCTTGACAACGCAAGCCGTGGTTTTTCGTTCCAGCGCGACGGACCGCTTGACATGCGGATGGATCCGCGGCTTACCGTCACGGCTGCGGACCTGGTGAACCGCCTCAAGGAGCGGGAGCTTGGCGATCTTCTTTACCACAACGCGCAGGAGTTTGCGGCCCGAAGAATCGCAAAGCGAATCTGCGAGAAAAGACGTGACGGACGCATAACGACCACCGGTCGATTGGCCGAGATCATCGCCGGTGCTGTCGGGGTCGACCCTCGTTCGCGAAAGGCCAGGATCCACCCCGCGACGCGTGCGTTTTTAGCATTGCGCATCGCGGTTAATGATGAAATCCGATGTCTGGAAGCACTGCTCACGTCGGCGCCTGAGGTACTAAGGCCCAAAGGCCGGATCGGGATCATCGCGTTTCACAGCGTGGAGGACAAACCGGTTAAGACCGATTTTCGGCGGCGAAAGGGTGAGAACGTCTACCGGATCGTGACGAAAAAACCAGTAACCGCAGATGCTGAGGAGCGGCGAGTGAATCCACGCTCGCGCAGCGCGAAGCTTCGGGTCGCGGTTCGGCTGCCCGAGTAGGGAGGACGCCAAAGCGCGGTGCGTGATTGCATCGGCGACGCAAGGAACCTGGGGAGGCAGTTACGGCATGGTGAGGGAGACAAAGGTCGGGTTGCTCGCTGGGTTGGCGTTTATCATTTGCTTTGCCATCATTCTCGCGAACCGGGGCCGACACGAGCCGACCACGACTCACTTGCCCTATCTCGTCGACAATGGGGGCAATGTGCCACGGGTGGCTCAGACACCCGGCTCGCAACAAGCACCTCAGCAAACGCCTAGCGCCAGGGAGCGGACAGATCCCGTTTCACCACATCACACCGACACGTTGACGTATCGCTCCAGTCCCGTTCGGGCGAATCGCGCCACTGACGACGCGGCGCCGACCCACCTGGCGAGCAGCGGCGCGGACGTGCTGTTGCCTTCTTACGAGACACAGGACTCGCAGGCGTTGACGCCAAACGCAGCCGAAGGGACCACACTTGAACGCTCAATGTCGAGGGCGTCGGTGGTAATGCCGGGCCTTGACACACCCACGCTGGCTTCGCTGACCACGGCGACAGGAGGCCCTTCGCTTACCTCACCCCCACGAGACCGGGCACAGCAGCAGCGCATCCTTCAGGAGCATCTCGATTCGCTCGGCGAGCGCCGGGGGGATGTTAGCCAATCGAATCGAAGGGATCAGTACCGCCCGGACAATGGTGCGACAACCCACCGGGAACAACCCGGTGCGGTACCATCGCCGCCGAGGGCTACACCGGATTCCACATCAAGACAGACACGATCGGTCCGCCACACCGTTGTCTCGGGCGACACGCTCTCGAAAATCGCAGCCACGCATTACGGCAGCCGATCCGCAACCGTCATCAGTGCCATTTTCGATACCAATCGTTCGGTGCTTTCCAGCCCGGACGTGCTGCGCGTAGGTGTTGAGTTGACACTGCCCGTTATCAACGGGTTCGATCTTCGTTCCGGTGGAGGAGCGACATACGCTGTGCGCACGACATCGTCGCCGTCGCGCGGCGGTCCGACGGCCGTGCAGACGAACCGGTCTCCGTTTCAGTGGTACCAGATCAAGAAGAACGACCGCTATATCAGTATCGCCCGGGAGCAGCTAGGCAGCGCGTCTCGCTGGCGCGAGATCTACGAACTGAACAAGGACAAGTTCCCCGATCCACAGCAGATTCGCGAGGGCGTGCGCATCAAGCTGCCGGTGACGGCGGTCGCGGCCGCCCGGGGGACGCGGCGTTGAGTACCGGTCGTGCATGTCTACTGGTAGCCGTGCTGATGGGCGTAGCGCTTACGGTTGTCCACCTCCGTGCGGAGCAGACGCGCTGTGCCGCCGGGATTCTGTCGCTGGAATCACAGTGGATTCAACTTCGGCGAGAGTGGTGGGCGCTGCAGACTCGGGCAGCGCGGCTCAAAACCCCGCAGCGCCTCCGTGAAAGGGTGACGACTTTGCAGACCTCTATCGTCGCGCCGACGGTGACGACGCGGCCCGACGCGGTGGTTAGATTTGCATCCGACCGGTCACAAGAGTAACGCAAACATGTCTTTCCCGACCACACCGCTCGATCAGGTGCAGCGACGATCGGGCGTGCTTCTGTTGGTCGGCATCATCGCCCTTTTAGCGGCGTTGGCAGTACGCCTCCACTATATCAACATGGCACTGAGACCGCGTCTTGTGGCCATCGCCGATCGACAGCAGCACGGCAGCTCGGTGATCCCCGCGCGACGCGGGATGATCTTCGACGCTCGTGGGCGGGTGGTTGCGCTTAGCCGTCAGACGCCTGACGTGTTCATTGATCCCGTGCTGGTGGACGACGTCGACGAGCTTGCCGCCGAGCTCGGTGCGCGTGTGAACCTGCCGTCCGCAGAGATCGCGGACAGAATCCGCGCCCGGGCGAATTCGCGTTTCGTGGTGATTGCGCAGCGTGTGGATGCGGTGACCGCCGAGGCGGTTTGGGCGATGCGATGTCCCGCAGTGGGTCTGGCGGATCGGGCGTTGCGCAGCTACCCGCTCGGCGGTTTAATGGCCCACGTGCTTGGATGGGTCGGTCGTGACGGTCACGGCATGGAAGGACTCGAGCTGGCTTACGACGATCATCTGCGCGGTCGTAGCGGTCGACGCACTACGATCCGCGACGCCGCACGCCGTGTGATTCGGCGATCGGAATCGTCACCGATACCGCCGGTCGACGGCGGCCATCTGGTCCTGACGATCGACGCCGAGATTCAACGGATATCTGAAGAGGCGCTTGCTCGAGCCATCGACCGGTTTCAGGCTGAGAGCGGCGTTGCCATCGTCATGTCACCCAAGGACGGGGCGATCTTCGCCATGACATCCCTGCCAACGTTCGATCCCAACGACCCGGTGACGCCGGAAACGGCCGCGATTCGGCGCAACCGCGCCGTGACCGATCCCGTGGAGCCCGGCAGCTCGTTCAAGCCCATCATCGCGTGCGGAGCGCTGGAGGGCGGTTTCGTCTCGCCGACGGAGAAGATCGATTGCTGCATGGGGTCGCACCACTTCGGCCGGCGACTGATCACGGATACATCGCCGCACGGGCTGATGGATATCCGGGGCATCATCACACGCAGCAGCAACATCGGAATGGGAATCATCGGCGAACGGATGGGCAACGAAGCGTTGCACGATATCATACGCCGTTTCGGTTTGGGTGAGCGCGCCGGCGTCGGGTGTCCGGGCGAAAGCGCTGGAGTGGTTTATCCGCTGCACCGCTGGACGAGTTATTCGACCACCTCGGTTACGATGGGCTATGAGGTGCTGGTTACGCCGCTGCAGCTCATCAATGCCTTCGCCGCGATCGTCAACGACGGCGTTCTGCTCAGGCCGCGGCTTGTGAAAAGACGTCTCAGCCCGGACGGAGAAGTCGTCGAATCGTTCGAGTCACCCCGGATCATTCGGCGCGTCGTGTCACCGCAGGTCGCCCGGTACATGGTCCGCGACTTGCTCGTGTCCGTCGTGGAAAACGGCGGCGGGCACCGAGCGAAGACCGGACCATACCGGGTACTCGGCAAAACCGGCACGGCAAAGCTGGCCTACACCGACCGAAGCGGCTACGAACCCGGCGCTTACTTGAGCGTGTTTGTCGGTGCGGCGCCGGTTATGGAACCACGGGCGATCGCGCTCGTTATGGTTCGCCGGCCCAATCCACAGATAGGCTACTACGGAGGGACGGTGGCGGCCCCGGTCGTCGGTAAGATTCTCACTGAGACACTGGCATACTTGGGGGTACCGCCCGAGGGACAAGTAGCGCTTAGTAGTCTGTGAAGTCTTATGATATCACAGGGCAGCCGCGAGATCGTCGCGTTCATGCTCGTGCCTCGACCGCTGACGGGATGACATACCGGCGCTGGCTGATAGAATTCGGTTCCCAGGATGAGCATACCCGATCAAACCACAGTCTCTTGCTGCCGGACCTTACCGGAGTTGTTCGCTCGTGCCGGGGTACGAGTGGCGGATTGCGCCGCGCTTCCGCACGTCGAGATAACATCGCTGACTGACGACTCACGGAAGTCAGAGCGGGGAAGTTGTTTTGTCGCCGTTCACGGAACGGGGTTCGACGGTCACGATTTCATCGCCGACGCCGCCGCGGCTGGAGCGGTTGCGGTCGTCCTGGATCAAAACATCCCGGTTCCCCCAAGGACGGCGCGGGTCCTCGTTGACGATACGCGGATGGCGTTGGGAAAGCTTGCAACCGCATTCTACGGATTGCGCGGCGGCTTAAGGCGAATCCCGCGTCTGATCGGGGTAACGGGTACGAATGGTAAGACTACCGTTGCCTGGCTGCTACGTTCGATCCTCAAGGCGGCGAATTATCCCACGGCGCTGATGGGCACGATCGAGTACGACCTCGTGGGTGAGCGTCTTGTGGCTCCGCTGACGACACCGGGACCAATCGACCTCTGTCGTCATTTGGCTGCCGCCCGCGACGCCGGTGCCGTGTACGGTGTGTTGGAGGTTTCGTCGCATGCGTTGGATCAACGGCGATGTGACGGGCTTCCCCTGACGGCCGGCGTATTCACGAACTTGTCCGGCGATCATCTCGACTATCACGAAACGATGAAATCGTACGGTGCAGCCAAACGCCGCCTGTTCGACCTGCTCGACGATGACGGGGTGGCGGTTGTCAATCGCGACGATCCGATGGGAGTGTCGCTTGCCGGGAGCTTGGACGTGCGGGTTGTGTCCTTCGGCCTCAAGGCGTCGAACGTCGATGTAACCGCGCGCATTGACAACGTAAATCTCCACGGAAGCGACATACTGCTGCGGGGTCGTTCGTTCGAGACGGCGGTGCACCTGCCTCTGCTTGGATGGCACAACGCCTCGAACGCTCTCGCAGCCGCGGCGACCGCTGAGGCCATCGGCATAACACCTGACGCGATTCGTTCAGGGCTTCAGACCCTCTCCGGCGTACCGGGTCGATTGGAGCATGCCGGGCCGCAGGGTTGGCCGTTCTCCGTGCTCGTCGACTACGCCCACACGGACGCGGCGCTGTCAAGCGTGCTTCAATCGCTTCGTCCGCTCGCGCATCGGCGGTTGATTTGCGTCTTCGGTTGCGGCGGCGATCGTGATCGGAGCAAGCGTCCCCGGATGGCGGCGGCGGTCGATCGGTTTGCGGACGTCGCGTATGTAACCAGTGACAACCCGCGAACTGAGGACCCGCGGCAGATCATCGAAGATATCCTGTCCGGGTTCGGTTTGTCGCCGGCGTGTCGCGTCGAGGTGGAGCCTGATCGGCGCCGTGCGATCCGGGCGGCCATCGCCGAGGCCGAACCCGGCGATACCGTGTTGATTGCGGGCAAGGGCCATGAGACATATCAGCTCGTGGGTGACGCGGTCTTGCCCTTTGATGACGTATTGGTGTCACACGAGTGTCTGGAGGCGACAGCCGTTGCGGAGGAAGTCGCATGATCCCGATGACGCTGAAAGATGTGGCGTCGGCCGTCGGAGCGACGCATGAGGCGGGTGACGATTGTCTTCGGATTCGCCGGGTGACGACGGACTCGCGCGACGTGCAACCGGGAGACCTTTTCTTCGCGATTCCGGGCGAACGCTTCGACGGCCACGAGTTCATCGCCGAGGCAGCCTCCAAAGGCGTGGTTGCGTGTGTGTGCAATCGTGATTGGCACGCCGGCGGCGCGGGCGGTGCGTCATTCCCAATACCGCATCTTGTCGTCGAAGATACGATCGAGGCGCTGGGCCGATTGGCGGCGTACTATCGACGCCGTGTCATGCACGTGGCCACGGTCGTCGTGGCCATTACGGGCAGCAACGGAAAGACAACGGCCAAGGGAATGATCGACCACGTGCTATGTGGATCGTTCACGGGTCGCGCCGCACCCAAAAACTTCAACAATCGTCTCGGTGTACCGTTGACTTTGTTGTCAGCCGAGGTGGACGATCGCTATTTGGTCGTCGAGATCGGCACAAACGCGCCGGGCGAGGTGGCGGCGCTGTCAACCATCGCCTTTCCTCATGCAGCCGTCATTACGTCGATCGGGGAGGCGCACCTGCAGGGACTCGGTGGTATGGACGGCGTGGCGGCGGAAAAAGTGTCGCTTCTGCGTCATGTACGGCCGGATGGTCTGGCGGTTGTCAACATCGATCGGCCGGAGATTCGACCGCATCTGGCCACTGCGTCGCGTCCGAGACTCGTAACCGTCGGTACCGACCAAAACGCGAGCCTGCGTGTGGCGGATGCGCATGGCGACATGCGCAGTACGACGTTTGAACTCGACGGTCGTTTTCGCGTCGAGCTGCCGATGCCCGGCATGCACCACGCGACCAACGCCGCAGCCACGTTTGCCATTGCGCGATGGTTTGGAATCGCGCCGGCGGAGATCATCGAACGGCTCAGATCCTATGTGCCGCCGGACGGAAGGACTCGGCGTCTGGAGATGGGTGGTGTGACCGTGATCGACGACGCGTACAACGCCAACCCGGCCAGCATGGCATCGGCGATTGAAACGCTGCGTCGCGGGGCGTCCGGTCGCCGGGTGCTCGTGATGGGAGACATGCTGGAGCTGGGGCCCGGAAACGCATCGTTCCATCGTCAAGCCGTCGCGTCTGCCCTGGAGGCCGGTATCGACGTGCTGGTGGCCGTCGGGGCGGCGATGAGGGACGCGGTTCAGTCGATGGAAGGCTGTTACGACCGTACGCGCGTAGTCGTCTGCGAGAATGCAGAGGCAGCCAGTGACGCCCTCATGACAATCCTGGCCGCCGGTGACACGGTGTGGATCAAGGGATCACGGGCTGTCGAACTTGACCGTGTCGTAAGCGATTTGCGGATTCGCCTAAGAGACCGTAAGCCGCAGGCTTTGGTCTGTGCGGACTCTCGCGAGTTGTGGGCGTGTTCTGGAAAATGAAGATCCGCGCAGGCTTTGAGCCCGCGTCTCGCTGGAAGATTGCGGCGGCGTGAGGCGATGTGGACCGGGCGGCGGTTACGGTTAGGCTGAGACGGGAAGTGTTGTTACGTGCTATACCTTCTTGCTCGCGAACTACTTCAGGGTCGGCATTACGCATACGAGAACACGCTGTTCCGCGGCACCTGCGCAGCCTTGCTGTGCTTCGTGCTGACACTGGTGTTCCTGCCGCGCGTGATCCGGCAGCTCATGAAGTGGAAACTTGGGGACCGGCCAGAGTTCGACCATGCTCCGCTCAATGAGCTGACGCGCGACAAGAGCAACGTGCCCACCATGGGCGGCGCGATGATTGTCCTGTCAATTGCCCTGACAATCCTATTACTTGCCGATCCAACCAACTTCTACATCCAGATGGGGCTGGTCTGTCTGATTTGGCTGGGCGCGTTGGGAGCGGTGGACGATTGGCTCAAGCTGACCGCCCGGCGCCGGTCCCGCTCCCGCGACGGGCTCAAGATGTACGAGAAACTGTTGTTTCAGCTCGGCTTGGGTGTCGTGCTCGGATTTTACGTCTACAAGTTCGGGCAAGGCAACTTTGCGGTGCTCAGCTCGCTGGTCGAGCCTGGCGAGCTGCCGGCGTACAAGATTCTCAGCGTCCCGTTCTACAAGTCCGGTGTGCAGCTCGGGACGCTTGCCTTCATGCTCGTCACCGTCCTGGTGATGACCGGGACGTCGAACGCCGTGAACCTGACGGACGGGATGGACGGGCTGGCGGCGGGTTGCGTGGGCATGTGCGCGTTGGTCTTTCTCACCCTGACCTATATCGTGGGGACGCCGGCGCTTGCGGACAAGCTGCTGTTTCCCCACGTGCCCCAAAGTGGTGAGTTGGTGATCGTGTGCGGCGCCGTGCTTGGCTCGTGTCTGGGCTTTTTGTGGTACAACTGTCATCCGGCCCGTGTGTTTATGGGCGACACCGGATCTCTGCCGTTGGGCGGCCTGATCGGATACGTGGCCGTGGTTACGCGGCAGGAGTTGATGCTGCTGATTGCAGGCGGCGTGTTTGTCATCGAGGCGATCTCGGTGATCTCCCAGGTGAGTTATTACAAGTGGACGGGCGGGCGGCGGTTGTTTCGCTGTGCCCCGATCCACCATCACTTTCACCTGGGCGGCTGGAGCGAGCCACAGACCGTCGTGCGGTTCTGGCTGATCGCAGCCATGTTCGCCGCCTTCGCGCTCGCGACGACCAAGCTCCGTTGACGAGCGACGCGGGCGGTGTGTTGCGGCGGATTGGAGAGGACCGACTGGAAAGTCGGTCCCACAGGCGTAGGGTCGATCCCACAGGGATGGAATCAGGGCCACGAGCTACGTGACGGTTTAGTGTCATAGATGATATAGGATGACTGTGTCACAGCGCGACAACGCGGTGCGCCCCGGTGCGATGATCGTGGTGGCGACCGTTTTGATGACGATCGGACTGGTGATGGTCGCGTCGACGTCGGCCTCGTTGAATCGACCGCTTTTTGCGTCGCCGTTTTTGCGTAGCACCGTTGGCCGGCAGGCGATCTTCATGCTGGCCGGGTTTGTTGTGATGCTGATTGCCAGCCGGGCGGCCGTACCACTGCTGGCGTCACCGGTTGTGCGACGGCGGATTTCTCAAGCGGCGTTCGTGATCGCGGTGGGTTGCCTGATTGCGGCACTTATCCCGTCTCTGGCATCTGCTCACCGTGGTTCTCAGCGCTGGCTACGGTTTGTGTTCGGGGGGATGGAGATAGGCGTTCAACCATCCGAACTGGCGAAGCTGGCGATGGTGGCGCTGCTCGCTTCACTCCTGACCGAGAATAATGCGAACCCGCGATCGTTCAGGCGGTGCTTCCTGCCGGCTTCGATAGCGATCGGTGTATGCGTCTTGCTGGTCGGCAAGGAGGATTTCGGGACCTCCGTCCTGCTGGCGGGGATTGGCGTGGTGATGTTGTTCGTGGCCGGCTGCCGGTTACGTCACCTGGCCATCCTGGGTACACTTGGCGCCGGTGCTCTGACAGCCTTGCTGTACGCGGCTCCATATCGGCTGGCGCGGATCGCAGCCTATACGGGTTTCTGGGAGGATCCGCGCGGGACCGGGTATCAACCGCTTCAATCGTTGACAACGATTGCCTCCGGCGGCTGGTTCGGCACCGGTCTCGGATCGGGCGTGCAAAAGTACGGCTACCTGCCCGAGAGTCGTACGGACTTCATCTTCGCGGTGATCTGCGAGGAGCTCGGTATGTTTGGTGCGGTCCTTGTGATCGCGCTATTGTGTGTTTTCGTCTGGCTGAGCATGCGTACCATGCTGGCGGCACGGTCGCGTTTCGAGCGTCTGCTGGCATTCGGTTTGGGCGCGACGATCGGGTTGCAAGCGGCTATGAACATAGCCGTCGTTACGGTTGTGACTCCCACAACGGGCATCTCGTTGCCGTTGATCTCGGCCGGCGGTAGCAACCTGCTGACGTTCTGTCTGGCGACGGGCGTTCTTGCCGCGATCGCAGCACGCGGTGGTGATCGTGCAACCGTGTCCGTGGACGTCTGTGACACCGGTCAACGCGCGGTCGATCTGGCTGATCGGAGGGAGGCGGCTGCATGGTGACGTGCCCACTTGAGCGATCTGAATCACCACTGATCGTATTCGCCGGAGGTGGAACGGGCGGCCACCTCTTCCCGGCGCTGGCGATCTCCGGGGCATTGCGCAACCGGCTGCCCGGCGTACGCTTTGTGTTCTTCGCGACGCAGCGGCCGATCGATGCCCGCATCCTAGCCCGGACCGGGTGTGATCTGGTTCAACAGACTCTGCCTGCGATTCGTCGCGCCCCGTGGCGCTGGCTGCGGATGTACCTTGATTTCCGCCGGTCGAGTCAGCTTTGCCGTTCCCGTTTCCGGGATGATCCGCCCGCAATGGTTGTCGGAACGGGAGGTCTCGGGTCGGTACCGGCTGTTCGAGAGGCTATTCACGCGGGCATTCCGACCGCCCTACTCAATCCCGACGCTATACCGGGTCGCGCGAACCGGTACCTGGCCGATTCCGTCGATGTGGTCTTTGCGCAGTGGGAAGAGGCGGCCAGCCAATTGCCGCGGTCGGCTCACGTGGTCGTATCGGGCTGCGCGGTTCGCCCCGAATTCAATCACGCAAGCCGCGAGGCGGGCATTGAGCGATTCGGGCTTGACGCGAGTCGGAAAACCCTGTTGATAACCGGGGCGTCCCAGGGAGCCCGAACGGTCAACGAGGCGGTAATCGCCAACCTGGCGTTTCTGGAATCGCACGGTAACTGGCAAGTCTTGCACCTGACTGGTGATCTGGATTACAGAGACGTGTGCGAGGCGTACGAGGCACGATCCATTCGAAGCTCGGTGCTTTCGTTCACGGATCACGTGGCTGAGGCGCTGGGCGCTGCCGACCTGGTCATTGCCCGGGCGGGCGCGTCGACGTTGGCGGAAATCACTGCCGTGGGTCGCGCGTCGATCCTGATGCCCTACCCGTATCACAAGGACAACCACCAGCTCGCCAACGCGCGTTGTCTGGTGCGGGCGTCGGCGGCGCGAATCATCCACGATAAGGTGGACCCGATACAGAACGGACCGGAGTTGCGTCAGGTTCTGGAGCAGCTGTTGGTCGACGACGAGGCCCGCAGCGCGATGGCCTCGGCGGCGCGGCGCATGGGACGCGGCCAGGCTGCGTCTCAGATCGCCGATCGCATTGTCGGCATGGCTGAGGCGCGGGGCACACTGCCATCTATGTCGAGCTGCACGGCCATTGCTCGTTGAGCCTCCGACATCGGCGACGCGACGTGTCGAGTATACGGACGATCGGTGAAATGCGGCCTGCTCTTTTCAATGAGAAGAGGATGGGGGCAGTTGAGGGAAGGAGTCCGAATCCCGTTGTATTCCTCCAATGTACGAGAAGGGAAACTGTGTACCAACGACGCAAGGCGCCGCCCGTGCGCCAAAGGCGAATCGTTGGAGGCATCACGGAAGCGTGCCCGATACAATCGGTAAGGGCATAAGTCGGCGCAGGCGATAGACTCGGCGCGAAAGTCTGTCGTCTTGAGCGCGGGCACACCGCGACATTCACAGACAGGTTGAGGGAATTAGATGCGCACCGACGCGATACGGACCGCCGGACGTCGGCAGGGCTTGCCCCTAGGCTTTGCCGGGAGCCTCGTCCATTTCATTGGCGTTGGTGGGAGCGGAATGAGCGGCGCCGCGGCGCTTATGCTGCAACTTGGCGCTGACGTCTCCGGTTCCGATCTGGTCCCGTTCGACGGGATGGGGGAGCTGGTCAGCCGTGGCGCGCGGGTGGCGATCGGTCATCGCAAGGAGCAACTCGACGCGAGCACCAACCTCGTGGTGATCAGTGCGGCTATTCCAGAGACGAACCCGGAGCTTACGGCGGCCAGAGCCCTCGACGTGCCGGTTGTCAAGTACGCGGAGCTGCTTGCCGCCCTGATGCGCGCACCGCGAAAGGGTATGGCCATCGCCGGCACGCACGGCAAGACCACTACAACGGCGATGTGCGCCTACTTGTGCCGCGAGGGTGGGCTTTCACCTTCATTCTTGGCCGGTGCGCCGTCGTCGCAGTTGGGTGGAAGCAGCGGCATCGGTACGGGACCGCTGCTCGTTGTAGAGGCGTGTGAGTTCGACCGCTCCTTCCTGAATTTCGCCCCGGAGTCGGCAGCCATCCTCAACATCGAACCGGATCACCTGGATTGCTACCGTGACCTCGACGAAATCGTGGAAGCATTCGCCATGTTTGCCCGGAATGTCGATCCCGATGGATTGTTGATCTGCAATGCCGAGGATCATTGTGCAAGCATTGCCGCCGACGCGGCCAAGGCACCCGTACAAACATTCGGATTCGAAGACGGCGCGGACTGGCGGGCGGCTGGTTTGCGACGTGAGCGGGGGTGTTACACCTTCGATATCCGCCTGGACGGTCAGGCTCTGCTATCGACGAGACTCTCGATCCCCGGTCGGCACAACGTCGCAAACGCGCTCGCCGCCGTAGCGCTGGCTGTTCACGCCGGCGTCGATCTTAGCTGCATCGGGCGTACGCTGCCGACGTTTGCCGGGGTCAGTCGCCGTTTGAGCTGGCGCGGCGAAGGGCGCGGTGTTACTATTATCGACGACTACGCGCACCATCCAACGGAAATTCGAGCGACGATCAAAGCGGCGCGGGATCGGTATCGTCCCAAGCGCACGTGGGCGATCTTTCAACCCCATCAGTACGCGCGGACGCGCCATTTTATGGCTGAGTTTGCCGACTCGTTTGGCGAGGCTGATGAGATCATCGTGCCCGACATCTATGCCGCGCGTGAGATGAACGGTGCGGCTGATGCACCCGGCGACGCCCGTGCGGCGGACGGCGTGATGGGTTCGAAGGAGCTGGTGTCGCGGATCTGCCAAGGCGGCGGAAGGGCCAGGTACTTTCCGGGCCTCGATGACGTGGCGGATCACCTCCTGCAGAATGTGATGGAGGGTGATCTGGTGTTGACAATGGGGGCCGGCGACATCTGGAAGGTGGCCGATGAGCTGGTGGAGCGAATTTGCGAGCCGCATCGAGCGTGACGCGCCCATCGGTCGTCAGACCTGGTTACGTCTGGGCGGGCGGGCACGCTACCTGTATCGCCCACGGGATGACAAAGATCTGGCATTACTGATGATCCGTGCGAAGAACGAGGATGTGCCCCTCAAAGTGCTAGGCGGCGGGGCCAACGTGCTGATCAGCGACGATGGGTTCGACGGTGTCGTGGTGCGGTTGGACGATGACGCATTTCGAGCGATCAATCGGCGCAGTTCATCCCTGGACGTCGGTGCCGGCGTCGATCTAATGCCCTTGGCGCGTCGGTGCAGTGGGCTGGGTCTTTCCGGCCTGGAGTGCATGGCCGGGATTCCGGCGACCGTCGGTGGTGCGGTGCGAATGAACGCCGGTGGGCGGTTCGGCGAGTTCGGTAGCGTCGTGAGACAGGTTGAGGTCCTTCGATCGGACGGCAACCGGGAGACCTGGTCGCATGATCGAATCGGTTTTGGCTACCGCCGCACCGATCTCGGCGATTCCATTGTGCTTGCCGCCCTGGTTGAGCTGGTCGAAGATGATCCACGGCGCGTGAAACGCACGTTCGATGAGTACTCTGAGTTCAAGGAACGCTCCCAACCGCTGGCGGACAAAAGCGCGGGATGCATTTTTAAGAACCCGCCAGGGCAATCGGCTGGTGCGCTGATCGACCAAGCCGGTCTGAAGGGCACCCGCTGCGGCAAGGTACAGGTCTCTGGGCGGCACGCAAACTTCATCATAGCCCACGAAGGGGCCACTGCGTCCGATGTAATCCGGTTGATCGACACTATCCGTGAGCGGGTACGCAGAGTATTCGGTACCGAGCTCGAACTTGAAATCGATATCTGGAAACCTTTAAGGAACTCAAAGCCGGGCGCATGACCACGACCCAAACAACACCGATTGCCGGCAAATCCTCCTCCTCTGCAATCCAGGCGTTGGACATCACCGTACTGGCGGGCGGACCGGGGGTGGAACGGGAGGTGAGTCTGGACAGCGGCAGGGCGGTCTACGAAGCGTTGTCGCGACTCGGCCATCGAGTCTCGCTGTGCGACATCAACCCTGATGATCTGTCCGCGCTGGATTTGTCTGCGGACATCGTCTTCATCGCACTGCACGGCGAGTTCGGCGAAGACGGGCGGCTTCAGGCCGAGCTTGACGCTCGAGGCCTGCCATACTGCGGATCCGGTGCAGCCGCCTCGCGGGACGCGATGGACAAGGCGGAGGCGAAGCGCCGGTTCGAGCGGCATGGCATTGCGACTCCGCCGTACGAGATCGTCGACCGGCGTAACCTCTCCGGGCTGACTTCGCGCTTTGCCATCCCGGCCGTCGTAAAACCCATAGGATCGGGCAGCAGTGTTGATACGACGATCGTTCGCGATCCCGAGGATCTTCGAGCCGCCACTGCGGAATTGGTCAAAAGATATGGGCAGGCGCTTGTCGAGCAATACATCATAGGCCCGGAGTTGACCGTGGGTATCCTGGGCGACGAAGCCCTACCGGTCTGCGAGATTCGCACCAGGCGTGAGTTTTACGACTACGAGGCGAAATACGTCGACAATGACACGCAGTACCTTTTTGATCTCGATCTTGCACCCGCGTTGCTCAAACGTGTCCAAGCGCTCAGTCTCGCGGCGCACAGTGCTTTGGGATGCAGAATCTTTTCGCGAGTGGACTGGATGGTCGACGCCGAATCGCTCGAGCCGTGCGTACTGGAGGTCAACACGATCCCGGGTTTCACGAGTCACTCGTTACTGCCCAAATCGGCGGCGAGGATCGGGCTGAGTTTCGACAGGCTTTGTCAGCGGATCGTTGAACTGTCGTTGAAACAGGGACATCCGACATAGCATGGCACGACGGACGAAACACAAAAGACGCAAAAACAAGACCCATCACCTGGGATGGTGGAGGTCCTTGGACGACGAGCGCCGCCGCCGTCTGCTGCGTCGCGCGGCTCTATTATGTCTCGTCCTGGCTGTTGTGCTCGGCGGTTCGATCGCAAAGGCCCGCCTGGAGGCGCACGTCAACCGGCAGTTGCTTGACCGCTTCGGCCAGCCGATTGTCGCGTTCATCGATCTGCCGGAGTCGCTCACCCAACTCGCCCTTGGCGACCTGGACGACGGCGTCGCCAATCTGCTGACGCGCGACTGGACGGATGACCGGCTCTGTCGGGACATGGCTGCAAGGCTGGCGACCGTCGGGTGGATCGCGAACGTCAACTTCGTACGCCGGACGGGCGACGCGCGATTCGAGGTCAGTGCCCGATACCGGGTGCCCGTGGCGATGGTTCAACAAAAAAGCGATTTTATGCTCGTTGGCGATAGCGGGATTCGACTGCCTGGTACGTATCTATACGATCCAGCCTGGAAACTCATTCAGGGCGTCAGCAGGATCGCGCCTGCGGCTGGGAATCACTGGGAGGGCGATGACTTGCGAGCTGCCTTGGCAATCATTGCGCATCTTGCGCAGGAGCCATTCAGCGATCAGATCACGGCGGTCCTCGTGGAGAACATCGGCGGTCGCCGCGATCTACGGCGCAGCCACATCGAGCTGGCCACCGATCGTGCCGGGGGACGTATCCGCTGGGGATCGGCGCCCGGTTTTGAACTAGAGGAGAATACCGTCGAACAAAAGCTGGCGATTCTTCGCGAAAACCACCGCCGGACGGGTCGCGCCGACGCCCGTCACCCGGTCGTCGACGTTTCCACGTTCCCGGACCGGTTCACGACTCCAGGGTAGTTCGGATCAGGGCGCGATTTCGGCTGCGGTCTCCGGCGTTCGAGCCGGTCCAAGCATCACGCAGGGGCTGCGAAGGCGTCGAATATTCCGCGGCCGATACCGAATAGGTGATAGAATGTGACCTAGTGAAACGGGTGCTACGATGACTGAAGATATTGCCTCAATTCTGGAACAAGCACGTATTCTTGTGCTTCAGCATGCGCCGGCTGATCTGCTCAAAGAGGCTGTGCCTTTTGGCATCGTCTGCCTATTAGCCGGGATCGGACTGAGCGTGCTAGGGGCGAAGCTTTCCCGCTTCGGGATGACCGGTGGATTTGCGGTGCTGGGCGCATATATCGGCGTCTTTTTCGCTCGGGAGACGGGATTCCCAGCGCTTGTTTGCGCTCCGATCGGTGCGGTGATGATCGGCGTTATCGGGTACCAGACATTCAAGTTGTGGGTCGGTCTGGTAGCAGCGTTGGTGCTTTCATCGGCTGCGCTTGGGATTTTCGGATATCAGCGAGTCGCCCCTCATTATGATGAGTTCGAGCAGACCGCCACCGTGTCCGTGGTTGAGGCCCCTGGATCATTCATGCTCCCAAGCCCCGAGCAACAACAGGTCTACCGTGAGCGATCGCCAAGTCAGTGGGCCAAGGAATTTTGGAACTTTGTCACCCAGAAGGACGCGAACGTCGAGCGGAACGGGCGGGCGGTCGTACTGGCGGCGATGGTTACCGGGCTGTGTCTGGGGGTTCTGGCCATGCGGTGGGCGCTGATCCTTTCGACGTCGCTGCTGGGCACGGCGTTGGTGACGACGGCCATTGCCACGCTGCTGACGCATTCCGTACCGCGATCTTATGAAGCGTTCCAGCACAATCCCAGCCTGATCGGCATCGGGATCGGTGCGTTTCTGGTTTTCTCGCTGGTCCTTCAGACCCTGCTGACCCGCAAAGCGCCCGAAGTCAAGGCGGAATCCGCCGCCAAGTCCTAACGCCACACGGATATCGTACATTAGCTGCAATGTTGGCTGGCGTGCGCCCTATGCGGGGCCGATGTGCCGGCGGGCTCTCCATGCGCTCGATCGAGCCGGGGCGGCCTGTCCAAAGCGCAATGCCTTTTGCCGCTCAACCGTTGGGGATCAGTTACCGTGATAACCTCCGTTGATGATTGGTTGCTCTTTCTGAAGCAGTCGCCCAGCGCGATGGGCCTTCCTTTGATATTGGGCGGGCTAGGATTAATGTTGTTCGGCTGGCGCCTGTGGAAAATCTGCGTGATGATTTCATTCGGGTTGATCGGCGCCACGCTGGTGGCGTGGTTTGTCGGCCCCTGCAGCGATCAATGGCTTTACGCAACCGCTGGTGGCGCCGCACTCGCCTTGGCGAGCTACTGGCCGGTCAAGTGCGCGGTGTCGCTTCTGGGAGGCCTCATTGGCGCCGTGATTGTAATGTACTCCATGTCGGGCTTCGGTGTTTCGGGGATTCTGCTGTGGACATGCGGAGGGATTGCGGCCGTCGCATGCACCGGCATTGCCTTCCTGAATCGCCAGCACGTGGTGATCGTCGTGACCGCTTTTCTTGGTGCGGTGCTGGTCGTTTCCGGCCTGGCCATCTGGGCCATGAACATGCCGATCCTCTACGGGACAGTGCTGGCAATGGCCACCGGGAGCGCAATCGTGGTGCCCTTCATCCTGCTGGTGCCGACGGTGATGAGTTCCTTCTATCAGATCGCGGAGGTGCGCCGACTGCACATCGAGCTGTGACGCCGCGTCAGACCTACGGCAGCACCGGATCTGCCGTTCTAGAGCATTCTCGTTTTCTGTGCAGCGAGCCGCGGGCCTTAGCGTGCGGACTCACAGACGTCGTTGAATTCTGCCCCGGTAATCAGCAATATCTAACTGGGATCAGTATCAAAAACTCTCACAGAATGCGGCAACGTCTTCGAGATCGACGTCTGAATCGTAGTCGAAGTCAGCGCGTTGGCACTCGAGTCCGACGACAATATCCGGCCCCTGAAGACAGGTGACAAAGCCACTCAGATCGGCAACGTTCACTAGACCGTCGTCGTTCATATCCCCCCGGCCTTCGCACTCGTCCGGGATGCCGTTCTCATCGGCGTCCTCACTGTCACCGCCGGGCAATCCGGTTTCGGTAAACACCCAGCTTTCCTGGTTTGGGATCACTTCGCGCATAACCTCGTAGAGTGTCTGATCGTTGTGACCAAGGTAAACGCCGGTAAACAGATCGTAGTCGTAACCGCTGTAATAGGCTGAGTTAAAATTCCAGCGAACTGAGAAATCATCCGAGAGAATCATCTCAAACTCATTGTGTCGACCGTCGTCGTCGTCCTCATAAGTCTCGGTGTACCAGTAGAAGACGACTTGTGCGTCCTCAAGCTCGTATCCGAATACACCGTTGTACTCTGAATCAAGATCATCAAATGCAGTCATGAGGAATGTATGTCGTGGGCTGTCAGGGTCACCGCCAGTATACGCGATCAGATCCGCCATGTATCCGTAGCTGAACCCATACGGCGACTCGCCCTCGCGCAGTAGCTCGACGTATCCATCGGAAGTCTGCTGAAAGGCAACATAAGTATCACTGCCCAGCGTCACAGGGAATGGGAGGCTCACGGGGCCACTTTCGCATGTATCGCAAGTATCCGACCACGCCAGAAATCCTGGCGGAATGAATCGGAATGTCACCTGTGTAATACCTGGATCAATAGGAGGAGCTATGTCCAGATCATCGGGGAGATCATTTCCGTTGCAGTCCGGGTCACACTCGTCCGGGACGCCGTTGTAGTTAACGTCTTCACTGTAGGGCGGGATCGGCCCGACGTACTGCCAGCTCTGCACCTCAGGAATGACACCGGAGATGAGTTCGTAGAGTTGATTCGCGCCGTATCCGAAGTAGACACCGGTGAAAAGATCGTACCCGTATGCTCCGATGCCTTCGGACGCGAAGTTCCACTGAATCGTCCCGTCGGAATCAAGAACAATCTGGAATATGCTCACGCCCATATAAACGCCATCGGCGTCTTCGTTGGTCTGTGTTTCCCAGTAGAAGGTGATGCGACTGGGCTCCGTTCGGTAGCCGTACCCGCCCACGTAACCAGAATCAAGGTCATCATAAGCAGCCATCAGGTATGTATGGGGCGGCGTGCTATAGTTGATCAAGTCTCTCACCGAACTATAGCCGGGATTATGCTTCGTTTCACCCGCGCGAAACAGCTCCACGTATCCGTCCGACCTCAGAGCGAACTGCGTGAGCGTTTCCCCTCCAAGCGTTACCGGAAACGGAAGCGCAATCTCGTCCGTCGTGCAGTCGTCACATGAGTTTACGTAGTTCCACTCCGCCGGAGTAGTGACATCGAACTCGAAGGGCACCTGGCTGAAGCCCGATCCCGGACGAACGTCCAGATCATCCGGCAGGTTGTTCCCGTTGCAATCCGGATCGCACTCGTCGGGGACGTGGTTGTTGTTGACATCGGTTGAATCCCCGTTTGCCACATCCAGGTGATCAGCCACTTCATTGATATTGCAGTCAGGCGGTGTGGGAGAGTATGCAAACTCAACGGCGTTCACCAAGACCTGAAGCGCATTCCGGCTGATCCTCTCCGTCGTGTAAGTCAATTCATGATTTACGTGGATAACCGTCCCACCGGTATCGGTACGATAGGTCAGCATCGGATTGCCGCCGGTATCTTCAATGGCAACGGTAGCACTCTCATGGGCAACTACATAACTGAATCCGGCGGCATCCCACCATTGATCTGGAAGCCAGGCGGACAGCAGATGGGCTGGATCAACTGTGACGATCCAGTCGTTGCCGTAATCGTAGTCTCCCTCCGGTGATGTTACAGGCATAAGGGCGCTTACCCCGGGACTCAACGATTCGGAATAGTCGTCGTATGCTGACCATTCCGTGATAACAAGGCCGCCTCCGGCAGCCACGAACGTTGATAAAGCGGCCTCAGCAGCCGGCAGCATTTCGTTGCCGTATTCATAGCCGTCGAGGTAAACGACTACGTCAAACGCGTCGATGTCGGGATCAACACCGTCCCATTCATAGTACAAGCCGCCGTAGATGACGTTATGGTCGGCCGATCGCAAGGCCTGCATAACCTGTCCCTCGCTGCCGGCGTCTCCAAGCAGCAGCACGTTCGGCGCGTCGGCCAGCACCCGACCGGCACAGGCACCAAGAACACAAGCCAATACAAGCATGTAACGGTGTGTCGAAATGGGCTTCATAATCCTCTCCGTAACCAACAGTCTTCCCCAACTCCGTCGGCAGCAAGCATGTCACCGTGAACCTGCTCGGGCCCAGAACAGACCGCCTACGCACGTTATCGGGCACGCCGGTGACACTTTCGTCGCTCGGGCGATTCAATACATCAGCCATTTTATCAAGTTTCCTGCTCAAAGCCAATCCCACGTCGGGCTTTCCGGTTGCCGTTTCTGCACCCAGGGCTCTGCGCGTCCATCATCGTCCTTCGCAGGCGACGGTAAAATGCAAGGCTTGAATCTTTGCTCCTGATGTGATCCATGCCACGAAGTGCTGTTAAAGAGGATGAGGGAATGTGTGGATCTATTCAAGGAACAACGCTTATTACGACCGATTTGCACCTGGGCAAAAAGTGAGGTCAGACTAAGCGGAGCGTAGCCGTCAAGGGAACTCAGGAAGGTCGTTGTTACAGGGCTTATCGCTGACGCTGACCGAGGCTGTCTAAGGTCTTTGCTGGACGTACGACATGAGCTTGTACGCCAGGCGTGCGGCCAGAAACTCGGTGACGACCTGGCCAGGAATGGGTATCACCTCGACGATATCGGCGCCGACGATCTCCTTATCAGCCGCGACGCGCCGCAGCAACTCCGTGACCTGATACCAGTCGAGACCGCCGGGTTCGGGCGTGCCGGTCCCCGGTGCATAGGCTGGATCAAAACCGTCGATGTCGATGGTGACATAGACCGTCTCACCCAGTGCGTCGAGTGCCCGGTTCAGCCAACCGTCATCCGTGTGACAGTCACGAGCGGTGATCGGCTTGATTCTCGCGCGTTTCATGAAGCGGTGGTTTCCCGGAGATATCGCGCGAACACCGACCGGCACGATCGACGCGCCAAGATCGAAAACGCGCCGCATGACGGCGGCGTGCGAGTAGCGGCTGCCCTGATAGCTGTCTCGTAGATCGGAGTGAGCGTCGATCTGCAGAACCGACAGCTTCTTATGCCTGGTGATCACCGCTCGAACGAGCGCGGCGCTGACGCTGTGATCACCCCCCAAGCCGAAGAGAAACTTACCGTCCCGCACGACGTGCCTAGCCAGTTTGAACAGATCCTCGTGCATGGCCTCCGGACCGGCCAGGTTGGGCTCGACCGCATCCATCGTGGCAATGCCGCACCTGTAACACTCCGTTTCCAGCTCCTCATCGAACCATTCCAGATGCTGCGACGCAGAGATGATCGCAGCGGGACCGTTGCGGGCGCCGGGCAGCCAGCTCGCCGTCGCGTCATAGGGAATCGGCAGCACGATGAAGCGGGCGTTATTGTAACGACAGTACTTTTCGTCGAGGCCAAGGAAGTTGTTGGGTATTGTCTCCATGTCACAACGCCATTACTCAGCGCCACATCCATTGCGGCGAGGTACATCCGAATCATCGTCCGTCAGTCCGCACGGCCTATCAAAGCTCAAGGCGCGGGCGAAGGGTTGGTCAACGGCGGTGGCGGAGCGGCCGGGGTGGCGGGCCAGGCCTTGAGGTAGTGAGTCAAACAGCGTTTTCACCGTGCCGTCTCACTTCTGGGATCGGCCTATCGCACTCGGGGCAGATTCCGCTGACGTTCCCGGTAAGGTTGTAGCTGCACGCTCACCGAGTCGCCTTTTGCGACCCTCTACTCCGAAGGTTTCAACCAATTCGTCACCTCCTCAGTTGCTCCGATTGCTACCGGCTGGAGCGACCAGTTGCCGGGTGGGAATCTCACCCACTGAAGGTTCACGCCTTTGCACGGTGCACTGCAGTATGCGGGCTGATATCACTCGAGCTTCTCAGGTCTTAAGCCCGCCCGCGGCGCTTTGGGCATCTCACCTTCACCTCGGTCGTAGGATCGCGTCTCATGACATCCCGGGGAACAGCGTCCACCACGGGGCAACGTCGTGTGATTGACCTCAATCTCCCACCCGAGCGGGCCGAAGGGCACTGTCTCGCGTATGTAAAAGGGTTTGGCGGATGCGTGGACCTCGTGACACGCACGGCACGTACGACCTCGGTACTCCTTGTTCACGTGAACGAAATGCAGGTTCCGCTCCTTGTCACGAAACTCCGTAACGCCGATCCCCTTCTCCAATACGACGAGGTTTTCAATGTGACACTCGAAACACAGAGCATACGCCTTCACATCAAACGGAGCATAGAAGGACTCCGGGTATTCCTTGGTCAACAGGGCGAATCGCGTCGATGCGTGTGAGTTGTGGCACGGCGTGCACTCCGCGTCGCGGATCTGGCCGTGGTGCCGCGGGTTCTCCTTGAGCAGGCAAGCCATATCGGTGATCACGCGACCATTCCTCGCGACCTGCGGCTCGTTGTGGCACGAAAGACAGAGGTCCTTCTCCGGCCCGGCGAGCAGATCAGGCATCACGCTGCCGTGCCCGGCGTGGCAGGCGTTGCAGGACTCTTCCGTTGTGATCGCGCCGTGAACGAGCGGCGAGGTTTCGATGAGCTTCTTGATATTGTCATGATCGTGGCACAAATAGCAAAGCTGTGGTGGGTTCTCACGCAGTTGCCCGGGGTGCTCCGTGGTGTGTGCATCGTGGCAGTCCAGGCAGCGCCCTTCCATGACCGGCGCGTGCGAGCGGCCTATCAGTTCCATACGAGACCGGAGGTCCTCATGGCAGTACAGGCACAGTTGCTGTACCTCCTTTGGTAGGAGCTTCGGCATCCACGACGAGTGGGATTCGTGACACACGTCACAGGTACCGACGACCTCCACACGGTCGTCGATGTACCGTATGCCTCCGTACTCTTCCGGCTTGTGGCACGGGAAACAGAGTGTTCCGGACGGGTCGCCAAGCAACTGCAGTGGATAGTTGCTGCCGTGCGGATCGTGGCACTTGTCGCACTCCTTGTCGGTCACGGGTTTGTGAACGACGCTGCGCTCTGATTGGGTGTGGCAGTAGCTGCACAACTCCGCCTTCGGAACGATCAGATTGTAGGTGTGCTTCTGCACATCGGCGTCGACGTGGCACGCGTCACATTGCCTCTGCGCCGTCGGACCGTGGAGAAACCGGCCCGATATTTCTTTCGTGTGGCATTGAGTTGTAATGCACGATTCGACCGGACCGGTCGGCCGCTCGATAGGTGCGGGTGGCCCCTCGACCGGACCAGCAGGCTGCTCGACCGGCACTTGCGCCGCCGCAGACAGCACGGCCGGCAGCGACGAGAGAACCGCATATAATACGTAACGACGATTCATCGACGAAACCCGACGGTACCGGATCCAAGCCGTTTGGTCGATGCCCTTAGAATTCGAGGTTCTTGGTATCCTCACGAGTAACACGTTACGGCCACTCTTGATCCAGGCAATGCGCCCGATTGCGGCGCGCCGCTTCAACTTTCTCCAATGGATCTAATCGGCCATTCGCGAGGCGGATGTCTCCAACAGGCGATTCCTCAGCGTCGCACTGTGGAGAAATGGTGTCACGATCGTGAATCCGAGCCCTCCTTGACATTTCGCGCGGGCGATCGCCCGCATGGACTCGCTCCGTGAGTGGCGAAATGTCAAGGACCAGCGCAGATGGGTCTGTAACGCCCTGATGATAAGTCGCTCGCGCTCCAGGCTCAGTTCAAAAATCTGCCCATAATCGCACCGCTCACCCCTGCATATCGACCGCCTCGGCCTTCATTGATGTGAATCAACGCCACGAGTAACCTGCTGCACGGGTTTACTGACTGCCGACCGAGCGGATCGCCGATCCTTAGCCAGACGAGGTAGCGGCACAAGAGGGCAGCCGTCCGATGGATTGTGACAAACCGTTTGAACTCCCCAAAGGCCGGGTGTTGGCGAATCGCTTCGAGATTCGCCGCCGGATCGGCGTCGGCGGGATGGGTGCGGTCTTCGTCGCGTTCGATCGTGAGCAAGGCAAGGAGATCACGATCAAGGTGCTCCTGCCCGGTCTTCTCACGGACGACCGCGCCAAGGAAGGCCTGTCTTTGGGGGTGGAGCTCGCCCGGAATCTGAGTCACCCCGGCATCGTCAACGTCTTCGAGACGCGAAGGGATGGGGAGCTGCATTTCATCACAATGGAGCTTCTGGAAGGCACGACGTTGCGCCAAAGGATGGAGGCGCTGTCGGCGGCTGGTCAGCGTTTCTCCGTGGACGAGGTGGTTCGTCTCGGCATAACGCTCTGCGATGCCCTGGGCTACGCCCATCAACGCATGGTCCACCGCAGAGTTAAGCCGGAGAATATTTTCCTGTGCGATGACGGTACGGTGAAGCTGACGGATTTCGGCATCGACCGCATCCTGCACGTCCACGTCAGTCAGTTGACGATGATCGGCGTCTCGATGGGCACAGCCTCCTACATGGCGCCGGAGCAGTTGAAAGGTTCGAAGGACATCGACCACCGGGCGGACCAGTATGCGACGGCCGCCGTCCTGTACGAAATGCTCACGGGCGAGCCACCGGCAGGTCGTGTCAAGCCGGCGAAGGAGAAGCGACACGATACCACGCGGCAGCTCTCGCGCGCCATAGGCCAGGCGCTCGAATCGGACAGGGATGATAGATTCGCCGATATGGCAGCGTTCGCCGCTGCATTGGCCGGCCGTTCCACTTCCCCCCCACGCGGCGCAAGGTTATGGGTCGTCGCGGCGGTGATCCTTTTCGTGGTGGCTGCGGGCGCGACATTCCCGAGGTGGCGCGGCCCTGCCCGCTCAATGATCCGAAGCATCCTACGCGACCCCGAGGCGCAGACGGCGGCCGAGGCAGCCCGGACACAGGCCCTGGCATGGGCATCCAGATGGCAAACATTTGCCAGGGTGCTGCCTGATGATCAAGTACCGGACGAAATCATGCAGGCGAATGAGGCCTTGTCAGCAGGCGACGAACATCTCGAGGCGATGGCCTACGGCAAGGCCGAGGAGTCCTTTCGGCAGGTTTGTAAACTGTACGAGTCGCAGATGACGGCAGCGACACAGATGCTTCAAGATGAACCGTCGAGGGTGGCCGGAGTCGCCAGGGATCTTTTTGAAAGGCTAAGCACACTGGAACGGGAGTTTTACGTCCGCGTGGCTGAATCAATAAGACATCTGGACGCCTGCGAGCAGAACCTTCGCAACGCTCGGACCGACGAGGAGCGGGAAGTGATCGAAACTCGCCGGCGCACAGCCGAGGCTGAGCTGAACCTGATGAACCGTTTGAAGTCGTTGATTCAGACGAAGGTGTTCAGCCCGTCGCTTCGCACGGAGATCAAAGATGGGTTGATTCAGGCGGATCGACAATTCGAGGGCGGAGACTACCGGGAGGCATTGTCATCGTATGTGGAAACAATGGCCCGGCTCGAGGGGCTGCTATCCTGGCCCGATCAGGCCGAGTCGGCGTTGCGTGGACAAATGGTATTGTCGGGTGAGATTGAGCAACTCCGCTCCGCACTCGGCCCGATGGCGCTGGAAGTTACGGGAGTTCAATCGGCGCTTGATGATGCTGCAGCGCAAATGGCACTGGGCGATGAAGAGCTGGGCGAAGGCCGTGTGTTGGAGGCGATTACGCTTTATGAATCGGCACGCGAACACCTGGCGGACGTGAAGGTCCAAGCCGCAACGGGCCTGTTGTCGCGGGCCCGGTCATTCGACAACGACGGGAAACCAACGGCTGCTGTGATTGCATTAGATGAGCTTCTCGCGCTGGATCCGAGCCACGCTGAAGGTCAAACGCTGCGCTCGACGATCCTTGCCTATCGAATGACCAATTCGATCGGGATGGAACTGGTCTTCATTCCGCCGGGGGAGTTTATGATGGGTAGCCCGTCAAACGAACTGGGCCGTGATGAGGACGAACGTCAACGCCTCACGAAGATCGCCGCGGGATTCTATATGGGCACAACGGAGGTGATGCAATCACAATGGTTCGCCGTGATGGGGGACAATCCGAGCAAATGGCAGGGCGACGATCTTCCGGTGGAGCAGATTTCGTGGGAGGACGTCTTGGAGTTCTGCAGCAAACTAAGCCTCAGTGAGGGGAGGTTGTATCGACTGCCGACGGAGGCGGAGTGGGAGTACGCATGTCGTGCGGGGACCACAACCCCGTTTTCGTATGGCGAGACGATCTCCACGGATCAGGCGAACTATGACGGCGACTATGCATATGGGAGTGGCGCCAAGGGGGTTTTCCGCAACGAGACAGTCCCGGTGGCCAGCTTCCCGGCGAACGCGCTGGGCCTGTATGACATGCATGGAAACGTGTGGGAGTGGTGCCCGGACGCCTACAAGGACTATCCTCCAAGCCCGGTGAGAAGAGCACCCGAGGCGGCGCCGATTGAGGGGCGCGTTCTTAGAGGCGGCTCGTGGCGCAGCAAGCCGAGGTACTGCCGCTGTGCAAACCGCGTCAGGGACACGGAAGGCAGCCGGCTTAGCAACATCGGCTTCCGCGTGGTCCTGGAGTCAGACTGACTCGCATCCGAAATAGTGGTTGCGCGGTCCGGTGGACGGGATAGGCCTGCGGATTGTACACTTGATCGCCATGCTATCGCTTTCCGGATGGTTGATTCTCGGTGGTCTTGTTGCAGCTTGGTTGATCCTCGCCGCAATCGCCGCCGGTCACGCGATCATGTACAAGCGTGATCCGCGAAGCGCAGCCATCTGGGTGATGATCAGTTTCACTTTGCCGATCATCGGGCCCTGGCTCTACTGGGGATTGGGCATCAACCGGATCGAGCGTCGGGTGATCCGGCGTCTTGGGCGGCGTAGCCGACCTTTTGACTATCCGCACCTTGCAGATGCTCACGACAGTCCGGACGTGCACCGTGAGGGCGTCGGCCATCTCGTCAGTCTGCGGACCGTCGCCGATAGGGTGACGCGCCGGCCCATACTGCCGGGTAACACGATCGTACCGCTGCACACCGGAGAGCAGGCCTATCCACGGATGCTCGGCGCGATCGCAAAGGCCGAACGGTCGGTCACGCTGGCAAGCTACATTTTCGACTGGGATGAGGTGGGGCATGATTTCGCCCGAGCGCTTGGTGAAGCCGCTGGGCGCGGCGTGCGGGTCCACGTACTGGTCGACGGCATCGGGGCGCTGAAGTCTTTCTCGCGGATGGGTCGGCTCCTTCTAAAATCCGGGGCTGAGGTAGCGGCCTTTTTTCCCCTTCGATTTCCGCTGGGCCGCCTCCGGCTCAATCTCCGCAACCACCGGAAGATTCTCGTGGTTGACGGGCACACGGGCTTTACCGGCGGGATGAACATTTCCGAGCGATACATGGTGGAGCGTCCGGCGCCGGGCCGCGTCGAGGACTTGCACTTCGAGATCACCGGACCGCTTGTCGCCGAAATGCAACATACATTCGTCGAGGATTGGACGCTGAGCACCAATGAGCTTCTGCAAGGCGACGCGTATTTCCCCAAGCTCCTCGCGTCGGGTCCGTCTCTTTGCCGCGGTATTTCCAGCGGTCCGGACGAGGATTTCGAGAAGATTCACTGGATTCTCCAAGCAGCGTTTGCCGCAGCCCAGCACAGCGTGCGGATCGTCACGCCCTACTTCGTGCCGACGTGGCCGTTGATTTCCGCCATGGCGATGCGTGCCCTTCGCGGGGTTGAGATCACGCTTATGCTGCCTTCAGTGGTCGATCTGCCGTATATGCGATGGGCAGCCGATGCCTATCTGTGGCAGTTGCTCGAGCATGGGGTACGGGTTTACCGGCAACCGCCGCCCTTCGTGCACACCAAACTCATGATCGTCGATGAGCGGTGGGTTTTGGTCGGATCGGCCAACCTTGACCGACGAAGCTTTCGACTACACTTTGAGTTCAACATCGAGGTCTATGATGTGAAGCTGGCGCGTGACCTGAGCGCCTGGTTGGACGAGCGCATCGCGGTGGCGAAACCGGTTACGCTTGAGGAGATGGATTCGCGTCCAAGGTGGCGGCGCTTGCGTGACGGGACGGCGAAGATCCTTTCCCCCCACCTCTAGTATCCTGTCTTGGAAGCCTTGCGACTAGTGCACCGTCACACCTGTTTTTGTGGGTTATCCGAACCGCGCCCGTCAGGAAGCGGTCACCCACCGGGACGCCGCACGGCGCATCTCCACTCCCTAACGGTCGTGGTTCTGTTTTGCAGGCCTGATCGGCAACCCACAATTTTGGGTGTAACCAAGCACTAGCGACGCCATACCAAGTGCTCCGGATGAGCTTTTGCGGAAGGACAAGGTCAACTGCTTATCCGGAACCCGGCGAAGTCCGTCAGATCCACGTCGGCGTCGGCGTCGACATCAAAAGCCTCGAGGCACTCTTGCGCCGTAGTGGGCGGCGTCGGGCTCGGTGCCTCGCCCGGATCGCTCATACAATCGGCAAAGCCTGCGTAGTCCTCAAGGTCGACATCCCTATCATCATCTATGTCGCCGAAGACCGGCACCAGGATCCAGGCAGCTTGGTAGACTTCGGCGGGGAAGGTGCTCAGCGGCTCCTGGGCCCATGCGACGATCCTGATGTCCGGCTTGGCCGTCCAACTGTCGCTGTCGAACGTGAAGGTCCTGACGACATCCTGGCAGTTACCCGGAGCCACGGTAACGTCCGCAGTGCCGGCAATCTGCTTGAGCCCGTTACGATGATACGTGGGAGACGGCGGCCAGTGGTCCAACACCTGCGCAATATAAATACGCATGGTTTTGCCAATGCCTTCGGATTCCACACAGACCGTGGCGGTGATCTCATAGGTTGAACCACTCACGTGCACGGCGCTTAGCACGATGGTGACGTCGGTGGCGACGGCCAGTCGCGCCATGTACTTAACGCAGTACAAGTTGTATATGTAGGGGACGGAAGACGCACCCACGGTTGTGTCGACACCATCAAAGGTGGCGGATGGTGTGCCCCAAAAGTCATAGAAATCGAAAAACCTATTTGTATCCCCAAGTGGTCGCGTACTGGCCGAGGACGTGGACCTGCACTAAGGCAAAGGTATCCGGATAGTCGTCCAACAACATGTCCAACGCTCTACGGGCGTATTCGCAGTACACGCCCGTTATCTGCGTAAACTCCTCGCACAGCACGATCCGATCAGCACCGAAAGCGCTCGCGGGAAGACCGGCGGCAGCAACCATGAACACGGCCCAGGCATACCCTAGACGCGGCTGGTTTCGTGCCAGGAAAGCATCCCTTTTCATCCCCTTCCTTTCGTTTCGTTAAGTATATCTGGACTTGCCTCGGAAGACAACAGATCCCCGCCGGGTTCAGCGGTCACTTTAACTGTCGTGATCGTGGAAGGCGCCGCTTTCTTGACTTTCCACGGTCGTGTTGATTAGTATAAGGTTGCTCGCGCGTACGGAATGCCTGGAACGGATTCACCCTTCCAAGGGGTCGATTGCACGGGGGATTCATTCAAGAGCAGAACAGGAAGGCGGTCATGGGCCAATCACGCTCAGGGGCAAACAGTCCATGGTTTGCGCCGTCCCTTGCAGCGGTATCGGCTGCGTATGTCGTGTTGCCGATCTGCAGCCCGGCGCCCGGCTATGCGGCGGAACGGACAGTGCTTTGCGAAGAGTTCACCGACCAGATATGCGGAGCCTGTACCTTTGCGGGTCCGGCGTTAAGCAGATTGCTGGATGTGTATTCGGACTCCTTTGTGTTCGTGCAGTACCAGATGTCCAGCGAAGAGTCCACTACCTGGGGAGATGCCCGAGCTGTTTTCTATGATGCCCAATACACTCCTATCGCACTCTTTGACGGAACCAGTACGGTCAATGGCACGGTCGAAGATGTGGAACAGCAGTACACTATTTACCGGACTAATCATTTCCTGCCACTACGGGCAGTACCCACTAACGTAACCATCGATCTGAGCGCTGAACCTGTCGGCGGGCAAACCTATCGCGTTTCCGTGCTTGTGGGCATAGAGACGGACGGGGCCGCTAAGACCATGCGTATCGTCACGGTACAGGTGTTGGATCACTGGCCAGCCTCGCGGCCTTACCATCGGAATACGTTCAGGCAGGCCGCTCCTATGTGTGACATCACACTGGCCCCGGGCGAATCCCAAGTGATCCAGAACGATTTGTAACAGATCAGCCGTCTGCAATGCAAGACAGGGCCGGGAGATGTTAAAATAGGCAGTTTGCGCGGTCGTCCTTGCGCTGGTATGTAGACCGACATGCAGCCACGGAAGGCAAGGACCGCTACGG
>Ga0307432_1000281_pt1 | contig 42547 bp, 62 predicted proteins | sample SalMarWE160150MG_FD_202158 | JGI IMG/M metagenome (GOLD analysis project Ga0307432, IMG submission 202158) | Salt marsh sediment microbial communities from the Plum Island Ecosystem LTER, Massachusetts, United States - WE1603-150 | ecosystem: Environmental > Aquatic > Marine > Intertidal zone >...
AATTTAATTGATGTGTTAGAACAGCTAGTTGATGGTGTAATGGCTGGAATGGCAAGAAGCGGAAAATATCGCAAAGAAGTCCCAGATGCTAAAATTTTATTGAAAGCATACGAAAATACAGCGAAATTTTTATTAGATAATCTTGAAGTAAAATAACCCCACAATGGTATAAATAAAACGAATAATTTTTAAAAAAAGATAAAATGACTTGTGTAAAATGTGGCAAAAAAGCTAAAGATGGTTTTAGCATTGACCTTGATATTAAACCAGTTCTTTTTTGTGAAGATTGCAAGGAAGATGTAAAACTTGCTATGATAATGATTATGCAAGGAACTCCAGAAATGTGTTTAGACTTTACTAAAAATTGGGAAAGACCTTTTAAATTTAATAAAAGAATAAAAAAGGAGTGAATAATGAAAAAACTACTAAAAGAGTATCAGAAAGATTTAGAAGAGATTAGTAAAGTGTGTATAAAGTGTAAAAAATTACAGGAGGAAAACAATGAGTTCTTTTGTTCACGATGTTTAGAAGTGAAAAGAAAATGGATGACTAAGTTAATTAAATAGTTTGGCGGAACTATAAACCGCCCTTATTTTAAAAATCAAATCAAATGAAACATATCTGTATCAGAACACCAAAAGAAATACTATTATTGTCAATCATTGCGATACCTGTTTTTTGTATGTATATAAGTTTAATTCAACTAAAAAGTATTGACAGTAGCCGAATTAGACAAAGAATTAAACCTCAAATTGGGGTTAAAGCAGTTAAAATTTATGCCGAATAATTTTATAGAACAATGGAAAGAGGAAAATAAAAAGTCATTTCGTCATCCTGATTATTATTATGGAAGAAGAGTATTTATTTGGTTTATGACTATTATTAGTATAGTAGCTATTATTGGACTTGTTTTAGTTAGTTTGTATAATTAAAATAATTTTTTATTAGCTTTAAAATATTATTTTAGATTATTTAAAGACCGTTTTTTATTCACTTGTGCTTTATCCCACTTTACTTTTAGTTGGGATTTGGTTTCCCCAATAAATTGACCTTCATCTCCATTAAGCCACGCTACATCATCAACATTTACCTTCCTACTATAAACATTATTCCCACCAGCATAATCTGTGGCATTCATCTTTGACGGGCTAACAAACTGTGAAGATGGATTATTAAGTTCCTTTGAGCTATAAATGGTTATTTTTCCATTATCTAATGCTTGTTGTGCTTTTTGCTTATTAAAATCTGGATAAGAAAAAGACTCTGGATCATCAATAGCTTCTCTAAATGTTTTAATGTCTTTTACAGTTCTTATTCCAGTATGATAATCATCTGTCATCGGATTAGACTTGTTTATCATATCAATTTGTTTTACTTTCACCCACTCATCAAAACTCTTACCTTCTGCTTTGGCTTTTTGGATTGAGGTGGTGAGAGGGTCGGTTTTTACTGTTTTTGGTGATAAAGACCGTGTAGTAAATTTTGGGGATAAAGTTCTTGACAAATTTTTGTTTTTTGGTATAATAGAAGATATGTTTTTATCAATTTTTGTAGTAATAGCAGTTGTGGTATCTTTATGGATTTGGGAATAAATATTCTTAGAAGTATTATTTTTACCACCAATAGCTCTATCAATAAAACTTTTTAAAGGTGGAAATTTTGATATTAAGGTTTCTTTTTCTTTAGTAGAAGCATTGTAAAGCCATTTAGCAAAACGGGTTTTAAAAGCTGGAGAAGATAAAACTTTATCTGCTCCGATACTTGTTATACCTGCTAAAATACCTGATAAACCACCAGTAAATATTGAAGCAATAGCACCCATACCTATTCCTATTTTTCCAGGTAAATTTATTAAATTTTGACGAGATTGAAGTTTATCTCTATATTCCATTACTTTTTTAGCAGTAATTAAATCAGACATTCCTTCACTAATTTCTTTAAAATCATAACCGTGTTTTTTACCAGCTTCTATAAATTTTTCTTTTAATATTCCATATACTTTACCGATAGATTTATTAGACACTGTATCTTCACTGACATTACCTGTCCATTTTCTCATTTCACCAACAATTTGTTTTAACTCTAAAACCTCTTGTGGATTTAGTTTAGTTAAGTTTTTTATTCCTGATGATATTATTTCTTCTTTTCCTGTTAGTTCATTAACACCGTAAGAAAGATTTTCTGTAATAGCTTTTTTATTTTCAATTAAACGATTAATTAAAGTTTTTTCATTCTTTTTTGCTGCATCTTGTATGGCTTTATTAAAAATATTATTAATTTCTTTATTAACACTAATTTTTTCAGATAATAAATTTTTATCTTTTAAATTTACATTCATTTCATCTTTAAGAGTTTTTAACGATTTATTAGTATTTTTCATTCCTTGTTCAAAATTATTAAATGGTTCTACATATTTTAATAATCCTCTTGAAGGATTTTTTTCATAAGATAAATCTTTCATTAAAGGTTTAATCATTGAATTTATTATTTTTTCTGCTACTTTTGGTGTAGATTTTTTAATACCTTGTCCGACTATTTTAAGTCCAGTGCCGACTACAGGAAATGCTCCACCTAATAAAGCTGCTCTTTTTGCTTCATCTCCAATTTCACCTTGTTGTAATGCAGTTTGTCCCCCAAATAATCCAGCTTCAGTTAAAGACCTACCAGCTAATCCTGCAACTTTTGCTAATTTAGGAGTTCCAGCTAATGTTCTTGCTCCCTGAATTGCTTTACCAACTTTAAGTGATGTAGCCCCTGGCACTAAAAATTCACCAACTTGCTCTACTCCAAATCCTATTTTTTGGGCGGTGTTTGTAGGTTTTAGTTTCTCTTGTAATCCTAAACTTTCTGCTCCAGTTGGACTTTTCGCAAATCCTAATTTTTCTTCCATTGATTTTGGTGTAATTATTCTGCCAATTCCTTTTAAAGTTTTCTCGCCTAAAGATGACGCACCAGCTAAGGTTGACCCAGCTCCCTTTGCTACTCCTAAAGACATTTGTGGAACAAAACTACTAACTTTTTGTAAAGTTGATTGTTCTGGTTTTTTAGTTGTTTCAACAGTAATTTTACTTTGATATTCAGGATATTTTTCAAGTATTTTATTCGCCAAAACAGTATCATCAATATTATTATACTGAGGATATTTTTGTTTAATTGTTTGTCCTAATTCTTGTAAATTCATATTTTTAAATTCCTAAATTAAGCGGGTCATTATTTATACCAAGTCCAAGCGGGTCATTATCTTCTCCCCCCTTAAATTCCGCCCTATATTTTTCAGGGTTAGCAATAGACATTTGTAATTCATTTTCTTTATCTTTAATAAACTGTTCAAAACTTTGAGCCTCTTTTTGTCCATAAAGTGAAATTCTATTATCCATACTTATTAAAGTATTCTTATCAAGTGAAGGTAAGCCATATAAAGACCTGCGAGAATTTGTTTGTCCTAAAAGCATATTCTGAAATGATTTTATTTTTTCAATAGCATTAAATGGATTGTCTTTAACAGTTGGAATTAAATCATCTAAAAACTTAAGTTCAGCTTCTGTTACATTTGAACCTGCCATTTTTAATCTCCACTCACTAATCAAACCTGTTAAATCACTACTTAAAGATTGAAAATTTTTATCAGCTACAAATTTCTTTTTTAATTTTTCATAATTACCAGATATAATACCTAATTTATTAAGATTTGTTTGAATTTTATCAATTGTTTTTTCTCCAAAATTAAAAGCAAAATTAGTGGCAGCTTCATTATCTTTAGCTTCTGTATCACCTTGTTCAGCAAAAATCATTTTCTCAACTTTATTGATTGCTCCAGAAATATTATCACTATTTATTAACCGAGCTAAACCAATCATATCAAATCCAGATAATCCATCTTCACCAGTATTTTGTAATAATATATCTTTTAAAACATTAGCAATGTCTTGATTTTTTTCTATGCGATAACCAAGAACATCGTCAATAATCTCATATTCACTTTTGCCTTGTTTATTTCCTTCCGTAACAAAACCTTCAACTCTTTCACTCTCTTTATCAGATATACGAGTTCCATAAATACTTTTACCTAAACGAGCAGTTAATATTGACATTACATATTTATCAGTATTATCACCTTCCTCCCAACCTTCTCGTTGTGTCATTTTTTCAATTAAAGTATTCAATTCATTATCATTCATACTTCCAGTTGTTTTATCTGTAAATTCAGGAGCCACATCAGCACCATATCCATTACCGCTCCATCTTCTCATAGCTTGTTCAAGTGGTAAATCACGATAAGAAGCACTTTTTAATAAATCGCGCGCTGCTTGTAATCCAACTTCAACAGAAGGAAAATTGGCAAAAACACCACCATCTGTTGCTTCAGTTCCAGCAACCGCACCATATTTTGAAGAAAAATCACCAAATTTTATATTAAGTGGGTTATTATTTCTCCAAGAAACAGAACCACCTGTTTTTTCTCCTGTTTCATTTCCATAAATCACCTTACCTGTAGTAGGATCAATAAGTTTTTGTCCTTCAGAAACTACCACTGGTTTTTGTCCATCTGTTGTCATCGCTAAATCCTGTGCTTGTTTAAGTTTAATTTGCATTTCAGGTGTCATTTGATTACTTTTTAAAGCCATAAATTCTTCAGCTGTTAATGAAGGTAAAAAAGTTGGAGCTGTTTGTGTAAAGGAATTTATTAACATAGAGGCATATTCTGCATCTTGTTGTTGTTTTTCTACCATTTGTGTCATTGTTGATTCATAAATATCAGCAATTGGTCTTTTATAAAGGTCAGATTGTTGTGAATAAGCCTGACGCGCAGTTTCCGGATTTATAAGAGATACACCTTTTCCTGCATATTGATTTATAACATCAGATACTGATGGTTTATTTTTTTGATAAGCCCCGAAAGAAATCTGTTTTAAGACATCCTGAAAAGCCGAAAGCGACCCCGTTGGTAATTTACGAGATTCAGTTGATATTGTTTCGTTAGAATCTGTGGATAAAGTTCCTTCTAAAGAACGACCACTCACCACTCCTCTATCACTAATAGTAGTTCCTTCAGGGGCTTTCATTAGTTTTCCATAATTTGGATTAGGTTGTCCATTATCTAAATATTGTTTTAAATCTAATTCTCCAGCCATATTATTTTATATTTAATTGAGTTTGATTAAGTGTATTTACCCAGTTGGTTACAAATTCAGCTTTTTTCATATCCATTGTTCCTGTAAGTCCACCCAAAGGAGTTATACCAGATACGCCAGATTTATCTGAACCTAAAGTAGCTTCTCCTTGTCGCTGAATATTTGTTAAATTTTCTTTTTTTTGTCTTTCTAAATCAGAAACATTTTGTTGTAATGTTTTTGTATCTCTTTCTGTTCCTAATTGTAAATCTCTTACTGCTTTGTTATATTGTCTATTAGTGCTTTCTGCTAACCCTTGTTGTTCAGTTCTTAATTGGTCTTCTGCAGTAGCTCTCGGTGAAGAAAAAGCTAATCCACTTTCCGCAGCGTTTTGTTGTAAATTATAAAGATTATTTTTATAGGTTTTTAATTGATTGGCTAATTCTGATTGTTGCTCTAAGGATAAATATTCTCTATTAAAAGTTAAATCTTCTTGAAGTCCTTTTATTCTATCTTCAATTTGTTTACGATTACTTTCATAATCATTTTCAATTTTTCCAACAGCTCTTTGAATTTCATCCTGAGTAATACGAATTTGTTCTTTTATATATGGGTCAGCTATTTTAATTGCTTCGTCTAATGCTAATTGTGATTTTGCTTTTTCTTCTTCTGACGAGGCCTTCATTGAAGTATAAGCTAAACCAACCAAAGATTTTTGGTCTTCGGTTAAAGAATTATATGAAGTAGACTGCTTAACTTCTTCTGGTAAATTATCTGTAATTTGTGAAGTTTGTTGTGAAGTTTCTTGATTTTGTGAAGTTTCTTGTTTTTGAATTACTTGTTTATCACTTGGTAGATAAGATTTCCAAGATGAACCTAAACCATAATTAAAATTATCAATATCAGTTTGAGTAATTGGTGAACCACCTTTGATAGCGTCTAATCTGTTCTGTAATTGAGTTTTTTGTTTATCAGAAAGTCCACTCTTAAATTGTAAAGTAGAAGTAGTTTTGGTTGGTGTAGATGTTGATGTGTTTTGGGTCGGTGAAGAAGGACTGGAAGTTGTCCAACCTTTTTTCAGATAATTATTTTTTAATTCCTCAGGAACACTCATTGATGTTCCTTGTGGAGAATACATTGTAATCATATTTTTATTATTTTAAAATTATTCAGACATCCAAACATCCCACATATATAAATATAATCCACGAGATGCGTCATCTATTGGATCAACAATAACATCATAAATTCTATTTGCTCCCGATGTCCCTGACGGTAAATTAGTTGATATAGTGCCAATAGAAACTCCATCATAAATAAATTCTGCTCCTGAACCAGGTGTATATGAAATTTCTACCGAATGAGGATTTGTATCTACTGTATCTAATTGTAAAGTTGATTGAGATGTTCCATTTCCAACACTACCTCTAACATTTCCACCATAAATATAAATTCCAAAATGCCTATCAGTATTTGTAGTTGTTCCTGTTGTTCCTCCACCTATCGTTATCCAAACATATTGCCAATCAGTATGAGTTAATTCATAAGAAAAACGTAATTTCCAACTTTTATCCCAAGAAAAAGTATTAAAACTTTGTGTTACATCTTTATACATTTCAATATATTCTAAGCTGGTATCTATTGAATTTATAAATAATCCAACACCCCCAGTTGTAATAGTCCCACCATTTAAAACAGAAGAATATCCATCAATTCCTTCAAAAAGTGTAAACCATCTAAAATCATTTCTTTGAAAATTTCCTCTTATTCTTAATCCATTTGTTGGGTCATATTTAAAATATTTAGTTTCTTCCCCTGCCGCTATACCAAATAAACTTGAACTATAATCTAAAAATCCATTAAGATCCCCAACTCTAACTTTTTGCACATCTGAATCAACTACAGCTACACCTGTTTTATCAATAAATACTCCTGTGCCACTATCTTCAGCAGTTGGCGGAGTATCACCAAAAGCAATATAAGCATTACCTGTATTAGATAGAGTTACACCAGTTCCCGTAATAATTCCACTACCAATCGTCCATCCACTTGTTCCACCAATATAACCTGTATCAGCTACTATAACACCTTTAATATAAGCATTATCAGTATATAAACCCCATACATCTGTTGAAGAAAGCCCAACATCAGCGTCGATTATTCCTTTTAACCAACCAAAACGTCCGTGTAAAGTATAATCAGAATAAGTATTTGAATTTCTACCATAAATATCTATATAAGGACTATTTGCTGATGAACTATCAAGTAAAACAAAACCTGTTTTTGTTCCAGTTCCTACCCCCATTGAAACAACAGCTGTTCCTTTTTTCCAAACAGGATTATTATCAGCCGTATAGTTAGAAGCTAAATCACGAGTTACAGTATAAGTTGGAGCTGAACCAGCGTTAGTTATTAACATCCATTCATCATCAGAACCATCTTTAAGACGGATTACTTCATTAGCAGAAAAAGTCGTTTCACCTGTTATAATCACCGTAGAAACATCTAAAGCAGTCATATCACTTGCTAATACATCAGCACTTGAAACAAGCACTATTCCATTAACTGCTGAAATAGTATCTTTTTCAAAAACAGATGTTCTAATTATTCCTCTAACAGTTATATTTTGAAATTCAGCTGTTCCACTGTTAGAAATATTCCAACCAGACCCAAGCGGTCCAGAAACAAATGAGGTAGAACCAATTGATGTTTCGCCTAAAACACATCCACCTATTGTTCCTGATGTTGCGTCTATAACTCCTGCGGATGAAACTTTAAACGTATTTGAAAGTGATAATCCTGATGTGCCAAAATACATTGTATTTAAAGTATCATAAGCACCTGTTGATAAAGCTGTTGCTGACAATGTCCAACCAGCTATTGTTCCTGATTCAAATTTAGCTACACCTGCTGGAGTTATTGAAGCAGGAGCGTCAGCAAAAGCAACTGCTCCCCACCAAGTATTACCTGAAGCATCCACTTTAAACCAATCTGGTGAAGTTCCGATAGCGATTGTTCCGGCAACCAAATTACCGTGTATAGTAAAAGTATTAGCAGTTGTTACTGCCCAATCAGCACCATTTGTTGGAGTGCCAATAATCCATTTATATATATTATCTCTGTCTAATCCCATTAGAATACCAGCTTGACTATCTGAGAATGTTTTTTTGCCGTGTCCGAGTAATGACCCTAATTCACCAGATAATATAGTTTCAGAAGCCACTCCACTATTTATTGGATTATTTTGTGAATTAGAAACTGAAACCAAAGGCACAGTTGTGTCCTTCTCTAAATTTATTGGCTCAGTTAAAGAGTTTCCTTTACGAAGCCAACTATCAAATCCATTATCATATATAGACATACTAATAACCTGTTATGCTAACATTAGTTAATTCTAAACCTTGAAATCTGGTGCGGTTTTTACTTAATCCAACAGCTCTAAATTTAAAATAATTTCCTTTAATTCCTTCGTTAATAGCAAATTTTCCTATCTCTTTATCCAAAACTCCAAAATTATTCCATTGTTCATTATTAGCTTTATATTGAATAATCATTGAATAAGGATTACGACAATAAGCCAATACCATTTCACTTATTTCTTTAGGTAGTCCTTGAGAACCAAAATCAATATCGTGTGTTTCTATTTCAAAACCTATTTCAGTTCCATCATCATCGTAAGCGTCTTTATTTTCAATCCAAATTATTTTTCCCAAAGAAGTGCCAACAACTATTTTATCAGTGGTATCTGTATATCTGGCAAAAGCTCTTATTTCAAAAGGATACTTATAAACTACCCATTCTTTAGAAAGCATTGAATATCTAACTACTACATTATCATAAGTAGTTCCATTTACAACACAGGTTCCAAGAGAACCATATAAATAATCTTCATTGCCATAACAAGGCACAGCAAAAGTTGAAGTTCTACCTTCTATAAATTTTTGTATTTTACGAGAAATTTTAATTGGTTGTTCTCCACTGGTCAACCAAAAACCTTTTTCATTAAAAAAAGCTAAAGCTGAACCACAATTAACAATTGATTTTTGAGAACTACATCCGATATTAACTATCATATCAGCATCGGTTGACCGATTATTCCATCTATACATTGCGTGGTCTTTAAAAACAATCAATAAAGAAGACACTTCACCCAATCCAGTTATATTTTGTCCGTCTTCTGGATTAACAACTATTTCCCGATTATCCGAAGTCCAAGAAATTCTACCAGAAGAAGGCACTGATGAAATATAAAGTGTATCAGGATTAGCAGGAACTCCTGCAACAATTACTTGGTCTTTATAAACTTTTACAAATTTCCCAATCGGCATATTTGCTGTATCCCAAGATAAAGAAGTTCCCCAATTAAGTCCATCAGGTGAAGTTTCAGGTGTATTTACTCCATTAACTCTAACTACCTCATCTAAAAATGTCTCATATTCAACAGAAGCTGTGTTATTATCTCCTGTATTTACTTCGGAAAAAACAGAAGATGTATATCCATAAGTTGAACCATAAACTGACGCTAAAAGTTTTTCAGTTGTGCCTAAATCTCCTATAAACTGATAAAGTCCTAAAACAGGCTGAGTTGTAATTTGTGAACCAAGCATTAGACTACCTTTACGGACTACTGCCTCACCAATAACTTCGTCAACTATCATATTTATTATTAACTCTACAGAATTTTCCGGACATAAAGAATACTTAACCCCCTGGATTATTCCTTCACTAACATCACCAAAAATAAATTGTATAGGTAATTTAGTCATTTTAGTAAGTTATTTTATTTACACGAGGCTTTTGTTTAAATTTTTGACCGCCAATTTCTTTAGAAATCATATCTTTTAACATTGTATCAAAGAGTAAAAAATCACCGTCTTGTATATTAAGTTCACCTGAAGTATTATCCAATGACCTTAATTTCCATTTTAACCAATGAATATACAAAAGATAACGAGTTGGCTCTACTGCATCACCAGCAGTATCTACTTTTGTGCGAGATGTATAATAATCTAAGTATATATTATTATAATCGTAAGAACTACTGGGTAAAGGATAAACATAAAGTTTATTTTCAAATACAGTAAAATATTCAGGTTTGCTTTCTTTTTCGCCTACCCAAACATTAGAATCAACAGGAATGGTAATCGTAATTGAACCATCACCAGAAGCAGGAACATTTGTAAGTTCACCTGCCGTTGCTGAACGAGTAATATCTTCATATTCAATCGTATATTTTGTTCCAGATACATAAACACTAACTGAACCTTCATCAGCAAAATCATAAGAATTATCAATATATAAAATAGTATCGGTTGCCACAGCTTCCGTTGTTACCTGTGTGTGTATTGCTCCTCTAAGCAATTCTACCCATTCTCGTTTATCTAAATAAGTAAGATTTGTATCACTGCCCACTCTAACTCCCAAAATTGATTTAATTGAATTAGGGTCTTGTATATCGTCAGGTAAATTCCACTCATTTGAACCTAATACTGAATAACCTAAAACATAATCATAACTTTGTAAGTGTGACCAGTGCTTTAATTTAGAAGCAATGAATTCTGAACAATCATTTATTTCATTCATTAACCACTCATCAGTTATTAGTCCACCTTTTTTCTTTTTAGTTGAAGTTAAAGCTGATTCAATTATTGAACCAACTGTATTAGAAGTATACCCAGTTGTTTTTGCTACACTATCTGAATTATTACCAGTAATAGACCCACCAGATAAAGAATCATACGGTGTTACCCAATAATAGTTATATTCAGTTCCAGTATTTACATAAGTAGTATATGGAGCATTTACTTGAATATCTATTGTATCAATTAAATTAGTAGTAGCATAAGTGTCAGTTGATGTGCCATAAATTTTATATTGATTAAAAAGTATTTTTCTAATTTCCGTTCCAACTGAGTGTCCAAAAGTAGAAGCAGTTATAGTTAAAGAAGTTCCAGCTGATACTGCTCCATTTATTTTTTTTATTTCAGTTTTTTCTGCACCCAAAGAACCAATCTGAATAAGATTAGTATCTGCAAAACCCACATTATCAAGAACAGTAGCAGTTGTTTCAGCAACAGCTAAATCAGAAGCTAAATAAGTAAGTGGTTGAGTTGGTGTATCAAGATGAGCAATTTTTATCACTCTACCATTGACACTGATAATTCTCGGAATTTCATACATAAATTTTTATTTAATTTACTTATCCCTACTCCTATTAGAAGCAGGAGAAATAAACTATTTTCTTTTACCAAATAAATTTGTATTTGAGTTCAGCCATTTTGTAACCTCGCCAAACATAAGAGCTATAAACATAACTATTATTTCAGGTAGATTTAATTCAGGTATAATTTTACTTATCCAAGCAATTAAACCTAAAAGAAACACTACTAATGAACGCCACGCAAATGACTTTAATCTTTTAATAAGATTTTTTTTGTTTTCTTCTGTCATATAAATTAAATTAAGAATTAAATAATGTAGGTTTTATATCACCTATAATTTTATTTTTATCAATCTCAGGCACTCCGTTTTTACCCGCTGTTTTTATGTGTGCGTTTTTATAGTCGCCACCACAAAATGCTTTATACCAAGTTCCGCCTTCTATTTTTTCATCGTTAATTATTGTATCAGCTAAGCCGAAATATCCGTCTAATAATGGAATATAAAGATAAACAGCGGGAGAAGAACTTTCTTTTACAAGATATGGGTTCATACTCTTTTTTTTTACGCAATACAAAATAGTTGGATACCCTATTTTATAATCAGGAATTAAAGTTTTCTTAAATGGCTCATAAGAGTCAGTTATTTTATATCTACCTTCATCGTAGGCTACGGAGTGGTTGTATCTTATAATTCTACCTTGACCGATTAAACCATTCTCTAAGTATTCATAATTTCCATCTACACAGCCAATTATTGTTCCTCTTTTAGACGCTTCTCTAATCTGTTCATAAGTTCCATAAGATTTTAACCAATCTCTAACTACTGTTTCATAATTAAATTTAAACCATTCGTTAAATTTAAGAGCTTGTGTTTTCATTTCTTTTGTTGGTTCAACCCAAAAAGTTTTTTCAGTTAAATCTGGTGTAGAAGGTAAAAACTTATCACCTAATACACCGTTTTCACGGATATTATCCAAGGCTTTTTCATAAGAAGTCCCGACCCCTGACCTACGCATACCACCCATCCAAGCTGAAAACCTAACAGAGAAATTTATTTTTCCGAACTCATCTATACATCCAAGTTCAGTTAATATATGTAATATCTCAAGGTCAGTTTTTGCTTTCCAACCAAGCAAATCAGCAAGTTTATTTAGAATAGACTGATAAACACAAGTCCACGGGTCAATATAATTAGTGGCTTGTAATTCATCAGTAGGCTCATAATCATATACTCCTGTTTCGTTAATAATAGGATATTCAGGAAGATTACCGCCCATAAAAAGCCAGCTTTTTTCGTGTAGTGGTTGTTCTATGAAACCTCCGCCTTTATATTTTTTATTATCATACATACAATTCCAATTATAATTATTAAAATTAAATAAATTTGGGTTATTGTTAAATCATCAATATACTTCTTCTTAACCTCCTTTCTTCGCCACTGCTTGCGTAAAAGTTTTGAATATTTAATCATATATTTTAGATTAGGGAGGCTTTTACGACTGCCTCCCAAAGTCGTTAGCCAGTCGGCAATTCAAGTTGAGCAGGAACCTTGTCAGAAGGTATCCAACGACCAAGTCGTGTATTATGACAGTAAGAACAAGTGGCTAAATCCTTATTCTTGTAGAAGCTCAGCACAATTGTGTGGACACAGGGCAACCCTATACATACAGGACAGACAATTAGTGATTTGATTATTTCGTGTTTTTCTTTCATTTCATCCTCCTTTGTAAATTACCTATCTCTGCTCTAGTATACGGTTTTGCTACACGTGCCTTTCGGCTCTATGCGTCAATGACTTGACCGTGAGGAGGGAGGTGATAATTCCCCTCACCAAAGCAGAAAAAGATAATTTACTTCCAAATTAAAATCACTACTCCGCTTAAAAATGCAGATAAGACTATTACCACCGCTCCGTAAACTATTTTAGGCAAGTGGTGGTTTTTTAATCTCCATTCGGTATTTCTTTTTACATTGCCATTTGTTTTTATTGCGTGGGCTTCAAGTCTTTCGTGAGCTTCTTTATTCTCTAGTCTAAAATCAGCAAAAGTATTGTTAATTTCGTTTCTAAAATTATCTATCTCTCTAAGGATTAAATTTTCAGTATCATTTGACATATAATTTATTTATTGCTTGTTGTGTTTCTTTATCTGGTTTGCTTGTATAAGTGTCGTTAGAATAAATTAAAGACGAACCGATTAAGATTAAAGTTGCGATTAGTATAAATGTTGTTGTGTTTTTCATATTATAATACTTCTATTGCATAAACTGTTCCGCCATAATTATCAGTGCTACTCGCTATAAATGATAAATCATTTTTATTATATTGATAAATAATTCCTTCATCTCCAACAGCAAAAACATAATCATTATAAATTTTTATATCTCTTAAAGAATTATCCACAGCATCGCTTACATATAAAATAGTTTCCAAATCTGATTTTGCTACTTTTACTATTTGAACATTAGCAAGTAAATATGCATAATCATTATCTAAAACAAATTCAAGAATATAAGGATTAATTGTGCTGGATGCTACAAAACTTAAATCAGATTTATCATATTTATAAAATGCGTTAAGACTTCCACCACCATAAACATAATTATCATCTACTGCTAAACTATATATATCATAATCAAAATCATCACTTTCAACTACAAAAGATAAATCATTTTTATTAAACTTTTTAACTTTTTGATTTGTATAACCACCTATATAAACATAATCATCATCAACTACTAACGACCTAAGTGTTCCTCCATAGCCAGTGCTACTCGCCACAAAAGATAGGTCGGATTTATTTAATTTATAAATTTCTTGCACAGTATTTCCACCTATATAAATATAATCAGCATCTACATCACAAGCTCTTACTTTAGAAGTGTAATCAAATGTGCTTTGAGTGGTTAATGTTAGTTTATCATACTTAACCATATAATTATCATATCCCCCGAAATAAACATAATCATCATCAATAGCAGATGTTCTTATCATCTCTGTTTGACTATCACTTTGTAATAATTTATTAAGTTCTGAATCATATTTAAAAACTCTAAAAACAGTATTTCCGCCAATATATATAAAAGGCTGGTTATATATCCACACATCTTCATCATCATCACCTTCGCTAAACATTATTTGGTTGTAGACAAGAGGTTCGGGTTCTGGTTCGGTGTAAGTTATTTCAAGGTAGGGAATATTTGTTCCATTTTCTTTTGAATAAAATTTTGTAATATCACTTTCAGTTTCAGCATCTTTAAGAAGAAGATGAAGCTCATCCTCCCAATCGACTGAAATTGGATTTGAAGCCCCAGAACCCAACAAAACAAAGCCACACCAAGCTGCTCCACCTAATGGACAAGTATCTATAACAGTTCCGTTATAATCACCACCAGGAGTTGTCCAATTTGACCCTGACTTATATATATTCCATGTTGCCTCACCTTCTACCCAGTCAGTTCTTGATAATTGATGAATATTTTGAGCTATGTAATTTGAAAAAAATCTATAAGCATAGAGTGTTACTTTAGTGATTGAACCACTTCCAGATGGCACCGTAAAATGTATCAAACTTCTTTTTCTCTCATCAACCCCAGCTACATTTCCACCTGTTGCTATATAAGTTGAACTATCATAATTTGTATCTTTATTCTCTGCATCTAAGTATGTATCTTTATTATTCGTTGCTGTCGTATCCGTATCCCCAAAAAATTCTGATTGTTTAACTGCATATTCAACCCCATCTTCAGTATAATAATTATATTCAGTATTTATATCCTCTTGATAAACTCGCATTGTATATGTGCCATCTTCATTATCAATCGTAATCGTATTATCAGTTGTAGATTTTATTTTTTTACCTTTTGTAGTTATTTCATCCATTATCTTTTCTTTATTGGTTTTTTCTTTATTCCCAAATTTATCAGACTGAAAAAATAAAGTCGTGCCGATTAAAATTGACATTAAGAAAATAGTTCCGACTATTATTGAGTGTTTAGATGTATTTTTAAGGTCTGAAACCATATAAACCAAGATTAAGACTATCTATATTAGTTGTTGAGGCAGTAGTTGCTTCAATCACCAAAAAATTATTTACTGGAATTGTTGTTGGTATAATTGTTGTAATTGTCGGAGTAGTGGTCGCATAACAGTTATAAGTGCCGATTGTTGTTGAGGCAGCGTTCCCGCTTACATCAGCTGAATACCACACTTTATAGGTCAAGCCAGATTGAGCGTCAGATGACATTACACAAGACATTTCATTTACAATTCTCGGCGAAGCGAAATACTTATATTGATACAATGTTGAAGTGGCATTAGCAACACCCAAAGACCACAAAGTTGAAGTAGTATCAGATGATAAGAAAGTTAAACCATCAGAGTTCATTTTATAAGTAGAAGTGCCAGCTGGAGCGGATAACGAAGTTCCTGTTCCACCGTGAGCAATCCCAATAGCAGTTCCCTCCCATACACCAGTTGCGATTGTGCCAAGAATGGTAATTGAAGCTGAACCAGCTATTGGTGAATAAGTCGCTGTTGCGTCATCTATTGTCAGATAAGTAGCTGTTGAGGATGTTAAAGTAAGATAAGTTGTAGCTGCCACATTTGTTTGAAGAATATCAAAGGTTGAAGTATTTATCCAACCTCCTACACCATCACCGTCCGAAGCCCAAATTTGTCCACTATCCCCCGCGGAAGTTATAAAATAATCTTCATAAGTATTCAAAGCATAAGTGTTGCCAGCGTCTGTAATCGTTAAATAAGTAGCTGTTGAGGAGGCAGTTGTCAAATAAGTAGTTGAAGCGTCTGTTATTGTCAGATATGTAGCTGTTGAAGAAGTCAAAGTCAAGTAAGTTGTCCCAGCGGTTGCCACAGTCAGATAATCTGTTGCGGTTTCTACGGCCATTGTGCCTAATCCGACTATATCAGTATATTGTAGCCCCAAAGTGGATGTATTTGCCCAACCACCAGCTCCTGAACCGTCAGACATCCAAATTTGCCCAATAGTTCCTGCTGTGGATATGAAGTATTGAGATACATTTGTCCCATTGATTGATAAATTCTCAGAAATATCTAATTGTGTAATCGTTGAGGTTGCCAAAGTATTAGTGGCGGTAAAAGTATTTTCCGACGAAAGGTTGGCGTAAGAAGTGGACGCTGCCAACCATATTGGGTCAGTTTCATCAGCAACAAATCCTAAAGTATCGGTTGCCACCCAAGTAGCCAATTCACCATCGCCATTTGACATTAAAAGTTCCCCTGTTGAACCAAAAGCTAACGCTGCCAAAGCATCGGTATCATTATATTGTAATTGGTTAGTATCACCCGCAGCGGTAGCTGAAATAGCCAAGGTTGAGGTATTTATCCATTCTCCTCTACCTGAGCCGTCCGAAGCCCATAATTGACCACTATCACCAGCCCCGTTTATAAAATACTGACCATAATCAACACCCAACATTCTTATTGTGCCAGTAGTGTCAATATCACCTGTTGCAGAAAATTGATATGAAGGGGTAGTAGTGCCAATCCCCACATTCCCATCCTCATCAATCACCAACGCATTTGGCGTGTTAGAAGCATTAAACGCAAATCCTCCATAACCACTACCTAATACAGAATCGGTTTGATTATGAGCAAGAGATAAATATTGAGTAGTTTTGGTTGCATCAGATGATTGTAAAAATATAGTCGGGTTAGTCTGCGATGAACGACCAAAATTAACACCACCTGTTATGTCAGCATATTCCATAAAGATTATACTTCTAGCAGTATTGTCCAATCCCCAAATAGTAGTATTATTAACAGAATCCCATTCTAATGATGAAAAAGCGGAACTACCTAAAGTAAATTTCGCATCAGTAAGCATAGAATAAGAACCAGTAACCCAGACTCCAGCATTAAATTGAGCTAAACTATCAAAATAAGTATTCCCATTCACCTCCATCCTTCCACTCACAAACAAATCATCATTAGTCGGGGTTGATAATCTATTTTGCGTCCCCGCATCACCAATCTGGGTTATTCCCGAACCATTTGGTAAAATTTGTAAAGTAGTGCTGGCATTAGTCGTGATTTGAGCTGTAGAAGATGATAAGGTTAACACTCCGTTGACATCAAGAATGGAGAGAGGACTACTCGTCCCAATCCCCAATCTCTTATTCGTATCATCCCAAAATAAATTATCATTATCTTCGGTTAATTTTCCTGATGAAGAAGCGAATGATATTGAACCAGCGGTGAAAGTTTGAATTGGTTCATAAGTTGATATTGCATTTAAAATAGTTAAATATTCAGTTGATGAAGCAATCCAAAAAGGGTCAGACTCGGCAGAAACATAATCAAGGGATGAAGAATTTATATAATCCCATTTATTATTTGCATTTCCGATTAAAATTTGTCCTTCTTCAGGCTTTGTAGAAGTAGAAGTTCCACCTTGAACGATTGATAAAACAGAAGCTCCTATTGGTTCAGTTCCTTGTGTTGGTTCAGTTCCTTGTGTTGGTTCGTGCATATTTTTAATTACATAAATACCAACACTGGCGAGAACAATTACACCAATCACGATTAAACTTATAAATAATTTTTTCATATTATTCCAAATAGCTATTAGTTAAAATATCGTCCTCTGACGGAGCATTTGTCATTGTAATTTGAAGACTTGATTTTGTATAATCTTCACCTTCTGTAAGTTTTTGTCCATTCCAACAAATAATTCCAATAGCATGAGTAGCGGTAAAAACTTTATTAGTCTCGTTTTTAGTCCCTATCAGAGCTTCGTCTTTTAATTCCTGTATTGAAGAACCTTGTGAATTTACCAAATCAAGATTTCCGGTAATAGGATTAAATTTAAAAGGCATATTAAGTTTTAATTACTGATAATAAAATTGATTTAGCGGTATTTTGATAAGTAACAGTCACAGTTGCAACCGTAGTTCCACTGGCTTTATATGTATAAACCTCTACTTTATCAGATGGATAGGTAGCATAAATACTATCATAAGCTACATCAATAAAGCCTGATTTTGCTGATATTTCCGCTAAATAAGTAATAATCTCTACTTGTTGCTCATAAGTAGCCGGATTTATTTGAACTTTTAATGAGTTTTTTATCCCGATTGGGTCAAGAACTCCGACTGTTTTAGCCATATTATAATTTATTTAATGAATAAGTCATTATTCTTAATTCACCTTTAATTTCTTCACTTTCAGGTATTTTTACTATAATTTCTTTCATTTTCTCTAATAAATAGTTAATTTCTTTAGTTCGGTCATTAGCTAACTTCATTAACCGTGTATTATATTCTTTTTCGTTTTTTACTTCTTCTTTTTCTTTATTTATGTCAGCTAAGATACTTTCTTTACTGTTTTTAATAGTTTCTAATTCTTTTTGAATGTCAGAAATTTCTTTTTTTAAATCAGAAAGAGAAATACGATAATCGTTTATTGTTTGTGATTGAGTTTTTTTCATTTCTTCTCGTTTTTCTTCTAATAAAGCAATATCGTTAAGTAAATCTATTCTTTTTTTATCAATCAATTCTTTTTCTTCTTTTTTATTATTTAATTCTTTTTGAGAAATTGAGATTGAACTACTAAGAACATCACGAGTTTCTTCTAAATGAGTAATTTCAATTTTTAATTTAGATATTTCCATATTTAATTTAACTTCCTCATTACTTAAAGACTTAATATCACCCTCTATTTTTGATTTTTCTTTAATACTTTTATCTAAATCTTGATTTTCATCTATTTTTTGTTCTTTTTCTTCAACTAATTTAGTAATTTCTGCTTCAATAATTTTAACTTCTTTATTTTTTTGTTGGCGAATTTTTTCAAGATTATCAATATAACCAGAAACTACTTCTCCTCTGACTTTTTGTTCTTCTGTTATTTTTTCTCGCTTGAATATAGACATATTATTTCTCAAATATTATATTAACTCCATCACCTGAAGAAGTGGCATCCATCCATATTTGGTTTAAATTTTTAATATACAATTCAACAGCTTGTCCATTATCTAAGACATAATTAGAAAAATATGAAGTATTAGTATTTATAGCTTTAGCCGAAGTATCAGCTAAAGTAATTGAACCATCATTATCATCATTAGCTTTAACTACCGCTTTAATACCATCAGGGATTTTAATACCTCTTTTAGACAAGATTGTCACAGTTTCACCAGCGATTTCAGTTGTTAAATAACCCATTAAAGTAATAGTAATTGTTCCAGCAGTTACAGTTTTAATTTCTGCTTCTACATTATTTGAAGCTGAACCTGTAATTAAAATTATATCTCCTATTTTAAATCCATTTACTAAAAACTGTGAATCAGAGTCAGTAATTGTATCATAAGTAGCGGCAGTCGGTGGAGTTCCACTATTATCATTAAAAGCAATCGTTGTTGCTGTATAACTTGGTGAAAGAATTTCAGGAGTTCCAGAAGCAGTTACCACTTTTTTAATTGTTTCTATTGTGTTTAAATTTGTCATTCTCATATATTTATATTTAACCCTTTATCCTCTCTCCCTCTTTGAGTTGTGAGACCAGAGAGGGAGAAGGAAAAGGTTTTTATTAACCTAAGTTTTGTGCTGTTACATACCAGCTTGTGCCGTCACAAACAAGAGTTACCGTGTCGTGAATAGCGTCCATTACAGCATAAGTAGTTGCCATAGCACTACCTGCTTCACCAATTGTTTCAGAGGCATTAGCGTCTAAAGTAATCGCATTAGCATCAGCATCAGTCTTAATGAAAGTATACCAACCACCAGCCCCGACAGTTGCTGCCGCAGGTAAAGTAATTGAATAAGCTCCACCAGCTGAGGTGCAGAATACTACTTGACCTTCTGCATCACCCCATACGAGTGTGGCAGTAGTAGTCACAGGAGAACCTGCATTGGTTTCATAAGTCAAGTTTTGAATAACCGTGCTACCTGTGCCATTTATAGCCAAAGTAATATCGCCATTAGTGCCGTCAGTTATGGTAATTGTAGAAGAATCAGTCCCTCCGTTGGTTTCCAAAATTAAATTTTGCGTTCCATTGGAAGTAACTATCGCCGCTCCGGCAGAATCACCGACAGCGATACCATTGATAGCCGCGCCTGCGGTATCATCCCAACCAACCGTCAATCCCAAGGTAACTGTTCCAGCTCGGTCAACTAAGAAATTAATTGAAGCATCTGGATCGGCAGCAGTTACATCTTGAGCAATAACATCAATTCTGGCATAAGTTTCAGCAGCGTCGGTATCATCTTCAGCAGTAAATAATATTCTTCCAATTACATCATTATCTGCTGCAGAATCAGCTGTTTGATCCAACTTTAACACCGCACCAACAGCACCAGTTGCAGTTGAATTTAATTCAAGCAAACCACCAGCTGAAGCTCCAGAACCAGTAACTTGTAATCCAGCGGCGGTTGAAGAACCAGCATTGATAAATACAGCCACAGGATTATTAGTCATTGTTGAAGCTGAATAATCAAAATCAACTAAATAAGAAGTTGCGGCAGCAGGTGTGCTTGCTCCAGAGGCTACTCTTAAAAGAGAACCACCGGCAGCGGTAGCACCTGTTGATACTACTTCTAGACAGGCTTTATTATTAGCTTTTACACCAGAACCAGTGATTAAAACATCAGAAACAGTTGTTGAAGCAGACACAATATTAAGAGCTTTTGCTCCCACACCAACTGAAGTAATTTTAACTGCGTCACCAGTAGGAGCAGCAGTTCCACCATCAGCTGTCAAAACTTCAATACCAACAGTCGTATCCGTGCAAGTTCCATCAGTATCTGTTGAAGTAACCATTACTTTCAAGGCTGAACCAGCAGCCGTTAAAGTTTTACCACTTCCATTTACAATATTTGAACGACTAATCAACAAAGTGTCATAATCTAATGTAGCAGTATTAGTTCCAGTCACTGATGAAGTTATAGAACATAGATTACCAGTCTTAGGTGTTGATGAAAAATCACCATTCATAGTATTAGCAATTTTCAACATTTCACCCGCAGCAAAAGTTTCAGCTGTTTGTGCTAAATAAACCAAATCACCAGTTGTTTGAGCTGTTGAAGTAATACTTACTACATCAGCAGTTGTTGCTCCACTATTAGCAATAACTAATGAACTAACATTTCCTTTAGTGGTAATTGTTGTTAAACCATACTCACCAACATTAAATACCCCAGCAAAATTTGCTGCATCATCTTGTCCAAAACAACGTAGATAATAACCACCAGCTAAAGAAGTTTCATCTAAAGAAAGTTCTAATAAAGTTCCTGTTGATAATAATTCACCGTGAATTAAAACTACACCAGTATCCGCTGCCTCGCCAAGAGTAGTAGCGGAATCATTTGTTACCGATAAAGAAGCTGCAGCATCATCATCAACAATTGTAAGTGAACCATCAGCTATTGATAAGTCACCTTTTGTTAAGGTTAAAACCGTTGTGGTTTCATTTCCAGCAATTACTACTGCACCATAACGAGCAACAGAAAATACATTTGATGCACCATTATAGCAATTAAGATAACCACCCGCGGTTCCAAAGGATGCTTCATTATCAGAATCAATAGTCACTGCCATACCTTCCGCTAAATCATTTGCGGTAATATAGATTGCTCCACCAGTAGTTCCAGCAGTAGTAATATTTAAAGCAAATGTAGCAGTATCATCTTCAGCGATAGTTAATTGACCTGCAGTAATTAACATATCACCAGCTGTAAGTGTTAATACATCCGTATCAGCTGAACCTGTAATTGTTACCGAAGCAACACAAGTTAAAGCTGGAGTAATCGTTACAGCACCTGTTGATGTTTCACCAATTCCAATAGTGCCAGTTCCTGTAGCGTCAAGAGATAAATTAGCAGCTGCAACAATTGTATCACAACCAGTAATTCCAACAAAAACCGCTGCGCCTGCCGCACTAATAGACCAAGTAGCACTTGTGCCGGAAATATCAGCACCTGTGCTTGAATTAGTAATCTGAATAGCTGCGCCAGTTCCAGCACCTGTTACCGTTAAAACATCATTCGTAGCGTGCGTTCCATTTAAAGCAAGTGTGCTTCCATCAATGGTCAGGGTTGTATCAGAAGCATACAAACCATCCCAAGAAGATATTCCACCACCCGCACCTGTTAAAAGGTTATAGGTAGTTGAGCCGTCGTCAAATTTAAGCACTCCCCCATCCACATAAAGGTAATAATAACCAGAAGCGGTTGTTGGTGCTGTATTGACAGAGGCAAATTCTAAAACAGCATCGTGTGTCTTATCTCTTGAACGAAGATAGAGACCTGGAATAGAAGATACTGTTTTGCCATTTCTTGTAGGCATACATTTATTCTAAGCTCTCCTGATTATCCGAAGGGTCGGAATCAGGCAATTTAGAGTTTTTAATTAAAGAGATAATTTCTAACCGTTTAGCTTCCTCGGGGAATGCTACCCCTAATTCATTAGCCAGAGTTTTTATCTCCTCTTTTGTCATTGAACGGATGAGTTTAAAATCAAGCATATCTTTTGTAGCTAATTCATCCTCTGCTTCCTCTTTGGTTAAAATTCCTTTACGAACTAAATCTACAGGAATACCAAGAGTATAGAGAGCATATTCTTCTTCAGGACTCCAAGATACACCGATTGCTTTAGCTCTTCCTTTAGAGACTAACATTCCCCAATTTATCATATAGTTATAGATTATTTTTTTAGCTTCCTGCGCCAGTTGACCCCCAAATAAAAGGAGCATAACCTAAGCCCAAAGCATAATAGAAATCAATGGAATAATTCCAATTCTTATCCTTATAGCCCTGTTCAGGAGCATCCAACGAAGGTCTTTCTGCAAACAAAGCTTTAAGAGTTTCACCGACTTTTTTACTATCATACATAAACCAATATGCAGATGTATCAGTTCCATCAGAACGTGTTTCCAATTTTTCCCAAACTTTAACTTTAAGTTTTCCTCTTAAATACACATTTGTATCATTGTCAAACCCACCTGGTAATTTATCTGTGAAAACAATTCGCAAAGCTTCATCTTCTAAAGAAGGTGAAACAAGTAAAGTGTCAAAAATTACAGGACGAGAATGACCTGTAGGGTCTTTATGAATTCTACCTCTTTTAATTGTAGCGGCAACCGCTTCACGAGTTAAAGCAGGATTTTCCGTTCCATAATAAATTAAGTTACGGAAAAGGTTAGAATTTATGTTATTGGAGTGAGAAGCAGAAAATAAACACACTGCATCTGGTCCAGTTGCTGAAGTTCCAGCAACTCCATACACATTAGTATAAGAAGAAGCAGAAAAACCATACAATAACACATCAGCCATTGATTGGTCTACTTTGTAAAAAGCGTCATCTACAGCAGAACGAACAACTGAGTCAATTTGATCATAAAGGTCAAATTTTCTCATTTTTTTGGTTACACTGACAATACCACCATAATATTGTTGTGTCCAAGTAGCGGTGTCACCTTCAACAACAGTTGAAGCAGGCAAATCCTGTCCTTCAGCTACTGCTTTAATGACATCCATACCGTGTAAAACAAGGTAATCGTAGGTTAAACGATTAGTATCCTTAACTTTAAAGACTTTATTACCAACCATTTCAGCAGTATTCGTTGAGGCTACCTCATTGAATATCTCCTGTAAATCGTCGGTTAAAGCACTAAAATCACTTGATAAAATTGCCATATATTAAGTATTAGGAGCACCATAAACAAAATATCCTTCCACTTTTGTTGAAACTTCAACAGTTCCAACACCTTTTTCAATAAAGAAAAGGTCATCATCAGAAGCATCAGGATTAAGAGTTGAAGCAGATGCTAAATCGACGGCAGTCAAAACATCAGTTTGTGACCAAGCAGCATCACAGTCAGCTTCAAATCTTGAACAACCAGCAGTAGAAACACATAATACTAACTGCCCTGAAGCGGTAGTAGTTACGGTTTCCATAGCGATGAAGGGAACATCTACATTACCACCTGCCGAAGCATTAGTAATAAGACCGTTGCCGTCATCCACTACAGCATTACCTTTTGTAAAAGTAACACCATTAGCGGCAGCAACGAGCATAAATTTTCCTTCATAATTCGCAATAGGTCTAAAAGCCATATCGTTAATTTAATTATTTATACCAATCTTCCATACTTGAAGACTTTTTAATAAAGTTTCCACCAGACTTTTTTTTAATAGTTTTGGTATCACCAACATTTGTCGTCTTTGAGGATGGAATATTTGTCGTAGTTTTTGTTGTGTTTTTGATACCTTTATCATCTTTCCACATATGCACAGCCATTTTTAATGATTTAATAATAGAATTATAATCACTTTTATCCATACTTCGTGGAATATATGAAATAATTTCATTATAATTTGTATCATCAACTAATTCAGGAATATAATCAGCATTTTTAGGGTCTATAGAATTTCGTAAAGCTTTTTTTTCAGCTTGTTTTTCTAACACCCCTAATACCACAGACTCATTTAGCTCAACCTCTTCGTGCTTTTCACTTCCAAGGTTTCGCTTCTTAGCTTTGGCAGCTAACATTCCATTTTTATAGTTTTCTTTTTCCTCTTCAGCTTTCGCTAATTTGGCTTTAAGAGTTTCTACATCATCCTCAGCTTCGTTTATAGAGGTGTCTTCCTCAGCTTCGGTGTTTTTTCCCGATTGACCATCATCGGTAGAGGTGTCTTCCTCTTCTTTTAAGTCTTCTGCGATTTCCTCTTCAGAATGTTCTGCAGATTTTGTTTTTTCAAGCATATTTTTAAAACTTTTTTTACAAGGTTTGTTCGCCTTGATATGAATAAAAGCAGTCCAATGGTGGACTGCTTACAGGCTGTTAAATAAGAACCCACGACGGAAACTTATTTAGCGAGCCTGCAGGCAAACCGCCAAATGTCGTGGGTTTTAAATTATTATTTTCTTCTATTAACTCTTTTTTGAGTTTTCGGCAAAACTTTTTCCGGTAAATTTTTTATACTTTTTGTTAATAATGCAAATTCTTTAGCTATCTTAGGATGTTTAGCAAACATAAATCTTGATTGAGCTTTACTTTTAAATGGCATACTATTTTTTCTTAATTAACCGAGATGATAAAGCATTCATATATCTAAGTTCAGCCATTCTTCCACAATTCATCCAATACTCCTGTTGTGTTATACCTGCTACTTGTCCCTCTTGAATATGTCTTTTCCGCATTGTGTAATAATGGACATATCCTTTACTCTCATCAGATAAACTCATTAACCACTCTTCCATCAATTTAATATTTACTTTATCCACTATTTTAGGTGAAAATGAGGCAGATAATTTCATTAGTTGTCTTAAAATAAAGTATCTCATATTTTTGGTAATTCACCCATTTGAGGTGTATCAGGTTTATTTAAATTAGGCATTCCATCAATTCCCACCTCAGGTTGTTGAGGTTGAGCGTTATATTTTTCCGGACTATCACCATACATTTCCATATAATTCTCAAAAAATTTCTCTTCATTAGCCATAAATCTTTGAGGAAATAATTTTGCAGCACCCATAATCTTTTCTGTAGTTTCAGCCATTTTTAGAGATTTTGTCTTTTGAAATAAATTATCAGTCATTATTCTTACACCATAGTCATATCCATCTAAAAAAGTAGATGTCATTTGAATTATTTCTGTCGGTTGTCCAGACATATTCATTTTTTCTTCTTCTACAGATAAACTATATGGTCGTTTTAGTTGAGTTTGGTCTTTAACAATTTGAATTTCCATTTGTCCTTGTTTTCCATTTGATAAATCAGCCGAAGGTAATCTAAAAGCTTTATAATATTCTTCAATTATTTTATTTCCGTCATCACCAATTACTTCAAGAATACGGGGCTGTCCATAATTCATTAAAATATTTATTATTCTAATACGATATTTCTGTAGCCAGAAATCTTTTAACATTGTATAAAAAAGACCTTTTAATTCTTCGGCTCTTTCGTTGGCTATCACTATCTCTCTGGCAGTGCTTCCTGAACCACTTGCTCCGCTCTGAACGTGGTCAGTTGAATCACTATCCATTCCTTTTTGTATTTGGCTAAGCATTTCTACCTCAGCATTATTTACTCCATCAATAGGCATTGGAAGAACTTGCGAAATATCTTCAACATAAATCTTAGTATCCCCGTCCACCCATTCATCTTCAAGATCAAAATTATCTCTATTAACTCGTCCAATTAACATAGGTTTATTAAGTGAACGGTAAGTCTTATCCACCAGAGAATTTATAAAAGCATTCTCTACATCTTGCTCCGCCATTAGGATATTTACTAAAGAATTTCCCCAAAAAAACTTAGAATTTGCAAATGGCTCAAATATAGCTTTACTGAATGGGTATCTTTTTTTTGTCTTCCCCCATAACATTGGAGCATCCAAAAATTTCACTCCGTTCATTATAATCCTATAAGTGTCAGAACTTTTTTCATAATATCTAATTACTTCATATGGTTTTCCTTGTTTTTTAGTTCTTTCTTGCCATTTTTTTAAAAAAAACGTTTTTGTTTCTTCATCATTAAAATGATGTGAACCATCTTTAACATATTTAAAATTAACGAAATCTCCGAATTGATATTCTGCGTTGGTCTCATCAAGATAATCTATCCAAGCTATACGCACCTGGTCTTGAATATTAGGAACATAAATATCCCAAACAAAGAATGATGTTAAAGGAATATTGACACTTACCGCTTCATCTTGAACATAGGCTTCAATTTCCTCAAATGACACTTCCCCAGTCGCTGGGTCATAATTAGTAATTCGTTTTATTTTATTTTTAATTCTTATATAATCATCTAATTCAATCTTAGTTCCTTGAATAGCTGTATCCCAACCAGCGAAAAACATATCTATTTCAGGATTTTTTTCACCCTCGGTAAACGAACTTTCGGTCAAAAGTTTGACAAATTCAGCTCTTACCACTGACTGTTGATTCTTAATATTAGTAGCTATTATAGCAATCTCTGGTGGTTGTTTAGCGATACCAGCAATTAACGCTTTTACTTTATTTCTTGTTGTTGGCGTAAAAACATTAGCTTCCCAATCTTCTTTGCCTTGCGAAGCTCTTGACGGAACATACGAATTTGCTCTTTTCTGATTATCGTCTAAAAATTGTTTCAAAGTGCGGTCTTTTCCTTCCCCGTTTTGATTAAATTCAGCATAACCTTTCTGACAAGTTTCAATCATTATTTCTAAATTATCATAGGTTTGTGCTATGATTTTTAAATCTTTATCTGAAGGATTATATTTAATCGCGGGTTTATTTTTTTCATTTAACACATTTTTACATAATTATTTTGTTTTTGTTTTAATCGCATTTTTTCATTGAATATTGGTTTTTTTCCAATTTGATGAACTTTCGCTATGCCATTAAATCCATATCTTATAGCGTCTAATGGATTACTCCATTCGTGAATTGTATCATCTGGAACTTGAATACTTTTTCCTGTTCTTTTATCTTTTGCCCATAAATAATTTCGGTAGGCTTTTATAGTTTTTAAACTTCGTTTTGTGATACTTATTTTTTGATCTTGAATTACTTGAATACCTTGTAGAATACTACCTTGTCCCTTAGTGGCTCCAATTATTCTTATTCCATAAGAACTTAATTCATCAATGCTCTTTGGCTCAGCACTATCAGCTATAACTAATGTTTTTGGCTCAGGTAAATTTTTAATAAAATCCGCTATACTTTTATTGCTTAATTCTTTTTCATATAATTGTTCATCAATTATGTATCCTCCGTTATATTCATAAATATCTTCAATCACAGTTGGGTCAACAGAATATCCAAAATCTAATCCTCTACGCCACAATCTTGCCTCAAAAGGTATTTTATCAATCTCTTGCCAATTAGTATATATTCTACCCTCAGCTACTCCTAATTGACCTAATCCATAGACTGTCCACCATAACTTATTATCTTTTCGGCTTTCAATACTATCAATAATTCTTTTATCAAGAACTTCTAAACAATCAAGATAAGTCAAAGTTAAGAAATCGTGGTCAACTCGGTCTTTAATTTCGGTGTAATACCAAAACTCTACACTTGGGTTCCAATCCAGCCATATCACCTCTTTCGTTCTAACTTCTAATTGGTCGTAAATCTCATAAGGAATGTTATTAGCCTCATTTATGAAAAGAACATCTCTCCTTGGGCCGTGTGCTTTACCTAACTTATCAATAGACACAAACTTTATAATACTTCCAGTTTCAAAACTATATATGTGATTACTCTCGTTCCATAGTTCATCTTTCCAATATCCTCTATCCAGCATAATCATCTTAAAATCTCTCATTGCTCCGTCCTTCAAATGAGGATAAGACTCAGACATTATATCAATCTTCTTTCCTTTCGCACTTTGTGCATAATCAATTAACCAAACCAATATAGATATTGTCTTACTGGCAGAAGTTCCACCAGCTACACATCTAATTCTCTTCCTCAGCTGAAATATCTTCCTCGTTGCTCTGCTGTCCTGAAATTGAAATATCGCTTTTCCCTGCATATATTGGGGTTATTTGTTTTCCGTCTGACTTAATGTCTAAATTCTTTGCCAACTTAATTACATAATCTAAATACATCTCAATACTTTTTTCTTTCCCTGCTTTTGCGTTTTCTATTAAAACTTTGAGAATTTCAGGAACTTCTCTTTTTGCTATATTAAGCGACAACTCTAAAATTCTTTTTTGATTTTCCGGCTTGGAACAATGATAATAATAATTAGCAACTGACATACCATTCCTTTTGGCAAAAACTTCTACTGTTTCATTTCTTAATGGTTGAGGAACTGACTCTCTTTCAATCATTTCATCTATCCAGTTTTTTTTAATACTATCAACATTTTCAATTCCTGTTGAGGTTTGTTCTTCGGTTTGATCGTCTATCATATATTTTTTAGTTCTTTATTATTTAAAAATTCTGAACCTTTGCGAATTATATAATTTTTCAAAGTGTCGGCGATTATTATTCCCTCTTGGAACTTTACACCTTTATCATTTAATATTTTAAATAATTCTTCAGCGATTTTTATTGTTCGTTCTTTTAATTTCTTTTCATTCATTTCTTTAAATTGAGTTTCTATCTCAAAAGTATTCATACTACTCCTCTACTCCCAAAGCATCGGCGACTTCTAACATTGCTAATTTATTTGTGTAAAATTGAACAGAATATTTACTAAACACTTCTTGTAATTTTGTAAATTTATCTTCGGATAAATTTGCTTCAATTTCTTTTACTTCTTCTTCTTTAATCGTTTTAAATTCTTTGGCAAGTTTTTCTTTTACTTCGGCTTGATATTTTACATTTTCTTCATCAGCGAATTTCTTTTTTTCTTCTTCGGTCATTTCTTTGCTTTTTTCTGCAAAAACTACTTGATAAGGTTTAATTAAAGCCATTTGTTTTGCGTTTAATTCAATCATCTGGTCTGTGTAATTTTTACAACTTTCTTGTAAATCTTTTACAATTCCAGCACAAAGACGAATGTCTTTTAAATTTGCCAAATCTTTTGGCGAAATAGCATCAACAACTGTTGATAATTCATACATCCTTTGGGATGTTAATTTGAATTTCTTCATAGGTTTTTTTTATTTCCGCTTAATTGCGGTTTTTATTATTTTTAAAATTATACTATCCGTTAATGAAATATAATTGTATTCGGCATTTTTTACATCGCCATTGATTATCAAGCGGTTTCTTACATACAGGGTAATGCGTATATTCAATAGCTACATTGGACTGGGTCTTGTCCTTGTTTTACTATTACTTCGGTTTTTTTATATTTCCGCATATTTTTTACATTCCCGATTTCTATCAAAAAAAATAGCGAATTAAAAAACCGCTATTAAAAAGTTATGTTGTAATTGTAATTTTCCCATACTTTTTTTTAAAAATAAGTTTTACCTTAATTGTTTTATATTATTCACCTCCTTTCTGTCAAAGAAGATTAAATTAACCATCAGCACTGAGTAAAATAAACAAATTCTTATTGAAAAAACCAATATAAAATGTTACTAGACACCCCATTCTTTAAACAGACGTTCATTGAATTGGGTTGTTTTTGCCTAGCAACCCGCATTACGGGTGGCTAGTAACATTTTAGATTGGTTTTAATTGTAACGAACGTTTGTTTAAATTTGTTTAAAATAAATAGAGTAAACACCGTAAGTATTATAGCAGGTTTTTAAATACTTGTCAATAAGGCTAAAAACTAATAATCACAGTGTTAATCCACTGACACTATAAGACCTTTTTTTAATTAAAATCGCTTAAATCGCCGTTTTTAAAGAAATAGCTTAACCAAGCTAAAAAACAACCTTTTTACTCACTTTTTTTAGGTAAAAATAAAGTTTTAAAATAAAATAAAAATTTCATTTTTTGTAATTTTATATCATACCAAACTGGTATGCTGTGGATAAGTTTTTCTTTTTGGCTAATCTTAGCCAACACAGTGTTAGTCCATTAACATGTTAATCTATTGACACTATGAGCAGAAAATGGTATAATATATATATAGAAAAAAGAGGACTAACCTCTACGAGATAATCACTTATCTCACACCCTCATTAATTATCCCGACGAGGGAGGGAACACAAAAAAAGTATGAAAACAGGAAAACAATTAGGCTTAACCTTGGCAGAATGTCAAGAACTAATGCAAGGCAATGTATATCAATATCGCAAGGCGGGTGAAGATATATATAATAACGGATACTATACACGTGGTCGCACTATGAATTCCAGACCACACGACGGCGGACATCGTGGCAATGTAGATATTTACATAATTAACGAAAATAAAGAAATAACCACATTATGCTATGATACTACTGCTCATCGTAGCAATGTAATTCTATCCGCGTTTTTATCAAATAAATTAAAAAATATAAATTATACTATTATTGGCAACTATATCACTAATGGATATTCTACCAGATTAGGATTATTCTTCTCATATTCAGAGAAACAAATTGAAAAAATGGAAAAAATATCTAACTCTCACACCGATTATATAGGTCAAGAGACAAACAACAGCTCACGAGACCACTATAACAGAATGACAATGAGATAAAAATATGAAAAAAATCAAACCTCCAATTCAACCCTTATTGAGCAAAAGAGTCCTTTCTCCATATTTTCCTTTCAATCCTACCACCTCCAATAATTCAAGAAAATTTATTTAAATCAATTTTTTGTAAAATTAAATTTCTTTACAAAAAAATAATAATTAAAAATAATCTCTCCACTCTGCCGATGACTTCTCGTCGGCAGGAATGGGAAGATATAAGAATACTGATGTGGTATCATACCCACCTCTCGTGTCGCCAGCTCGCTCCTCGTCTTGTTCTCAAGATTGTATGGTATAACCAAGAGCTGGTCTGCTTCCCAGTGTTTCAATAATAAGAAACTGACTAACCCGAACGACACAACAGGTCTATCATAACGATAGATGAGACAATAGATAGATAGTTCGGTTAGTTGGTTCACTACCTTAATTAACTTAAATATAAAGTATGAAAAATTACATTTCATTGAATGGAAAGAAAATTGAACTTTCCGAAGAAACAGTAAAAAATTTAACTGAAAATTTAGAAGTAAAAGAAACAAATTCAGATGATATTTCTTTGGATTATAAACTGATATCAGAAATTAACTGGGAAAAAAAAGAAAAAGTTTTAATTAAAGACAAACCAAGTAAAAAAATATTCTTTAATCAATCTTTTGCTGATGGTAGCGAGTTTGGAAAAAGTTGTGTTTTTATAAAATGTAAATTTGAAAGAGGTTGTAAATTTGGAAGTTATTGTGAATTTGGAAGTTTTTGTAATTTTGGAAGTAATTGTAATTTTGGAGGTGATTGTGAATTTGGAAGTTTTTGTAATTTTGGAAGTAATTGTAATTTTGGAGGTGATTGTGAATTTGGAAGTTTTTGTGAATTTGGAAGTGGTTGTGAATTTGGAAGTGGTTGTGAATTTGGAATTTTTTGTGAATTTGGAAGTGGTTGTATTAAAAATATGCCCTATTGGGATGAAAAAGGGAAACATAATTAAAATATAAATATGAAAATTACTAAATATCAAACTCGCTCTCAATGTGAATATGAAACTTATTTGTTAATTATATTCGGTTGGGTCGGATTATTTGTCGGATTTTATTTAAAATTTGTTGTTTAAAATTTAAAATTAGCAATAGAAGACCCTTCCCTTCTATATAGGGTTTTAGTAAAAAGTTTAACAAGCAATATTCTATCCACAATCATAGTAGCTGATAAAGATGAAGGTTGAAGGGGGCTCTACAATCCTTGCGGACGGTCTCCTACGGTAGAGCACTTTGTCATCGTCCACCTTTCAGCTGGTAGCCAGTTATTTTTCTTAGAGAAGAAAGGAAACTTACTAATAAAACCTAATTGCTCTTTGTGTATTTCTCTGACCCGTGATAGTAGCTCTCGTTGTGGAAGCAATCCCCCACCTACGGCTTGCTTCACGGGTCTGACAAGTTTATAAATTAAAATACCCGACTTTCAATAGTTTAATCTTGCAATGTAATACTTCGCAACATAACTATCTACTAATCGGGTATCTCTGTCTAAATACGTTTCCTGTTTTAAAAATGTTACGAAGTATTACTTTTTAAGTATATCACAAACTAAAATAAGTGTCAAATAAAAAACTGTGGATAACCTATGCTTTTAACAAAATCAAAAATTAAAAATGAGTCTTTATTACTCTCCACCAAAGGAGAGCCGACTTCTAATCCCTTAACTATCCGCAGAATTATTAAGTTTATCGGGTATGAAGAAATTACAGGCAAAGACGGAAAGAAACGACACTTTGTATCTATGAGGGCTATCCGTAAGTGGAATAAAGAACAATTACGAAGTAAGAATTTTAGAGAGTTTTGTAAAAAATTTAAAATATGAATAGACAAAAACGCTGGTTAGAAAGGGGTTATACCCAAGAACAAATTGATAATCATTTAAAATATGAAAGATTTAAAGCACAACAAATAAGAGAACGCAAAAAGAAAAACAATGAAAAAAATAAAGAGCTAATTACTCAAATTAAGAAAGACCTAATAGGAAATATATTTAACACAGGAAACATAAAAGTAAAAATATTATCTATTAGTCCATCTGTTGATGGAGTGGGGTTTTGGTGTAAAATGAATAAAACTTTTAAAGACGATAGCAGTGGCGATTTTAGACAATTTTATTATTTTGAAGATTATAATAAAAAAGAATTTATTAAGTTATTAAGATATTAATATGAAATTTAATATAATTTTAGACAAAGAAATAATTGAAGTGGAATTTGATAAAAAGTTTTCTGATAATGTAGAACACTTTGAGTTTAATAGCAACAAAGGTATAATCAGTGAAACAGGTTATCGGTCTTTTTTTATGCCGATTGATTATAAAACAAAAAACCCACGAAAAATTGCAAAAGAAATTGCTGTAATTTTACAGAAAGAAACCGCCGAGATTATGAGGAAAATAAACAGAAAACGAAAATAAAACCCTCTTATAACTTAAACCATAGCTATGAAATTTAAAAATTTAGACAATTATAAAGTTGGGGAATGTTTAACTGTTGCTAATGGAAAAATATCAAAAAAAACTGCTAAAAAAATTAAAATAATAAATAAAATAGAAACAAATATTAGTAATAAAATGTTTAATTTTAAAAATAATACAATTACACTAAAAGATAAACAAGTAATGTTTGAACTTATTGGTTTTTTAAATATGATACATTATTCAAAAATGTCTTTTGAAGAAATAAAATATCACTTGGACAAAAACAATCTTCTTTATATGTAAAAATATGACCTACGGAGAATTTAAAAAAGAGTGTTTAACTAATAATTTCGCAAGATATTTATTACAGCTTTGGGCTGAAAGAAAAATAGCCTTATATCCGGCGATTGAATTATATGAGAAAATAAAAAATAAAACAAAGACCTGATATAGTCAAGTCTTTGCGGATAGTCTTCCCGAATTAACTCGGGCAGGTATAACCATAATACCATATTTTTTTAAAAGTTGCTAAAATTGGCAGTGTATGGAATATTAAACAATATTTTAGAGGAGGTCGTCTGTTAATATTCTCTATTCCAAAATTATGTTTTAATGTTGTTTTTAACAGTGATTCAATCCCATTTGTGATATGTTTTAAAACTTCGCTCTTAGTCGAATAAACTTCTACCCACCCTGTTTCATAACAAATACCGACATATTCATTATGTCTTTTATAGATTAAAATTCTAAATTGTCCTTTTTCTAACGTATTTTTCATAATTTAATAATAATTTAGATATTTAATCGTGCCACTGTGATGAAAATGGTAAACATAGTGTTTTTCCAAAACATCGTGTACTTAGCACTTAAGGGTTCGAATCCCGTCAGTGGCACAATTAAGTATCCAAATCGTCTGTTATTTATAGCATTTTTAGCACTAAATTTGTTTTAACCGCATACTCATAGCTAATTGAGAAACCCCAAAAATACCGGATAAAATCAGTGCGTCATCTTTGGTCAAAGCATATTCTTTCATAACTTTGCGGAGCATTTTTTTAGGCATCAATAAATTAGCCGCGAAAACATTAGCTTCTTTGAAAGCATTAGCTTCTTTTAATTATTATATACAATTTTACAAAAACTGTCAAGAGTTATCCACAGTTTTTATTTGACAGGGGTTTAGAAATTTGATATACTTAAATTAAATTAAAAAATATTATGCCTAAATTACTACACATAGCAATCAATTATAGGGAAAGGACTGGCACGACAGCAATGTCGTCCCCTGCCGTAGTAAGCAGAGGCAAGTCCCTTCCCGATAATTGATTTTTTGTTATGTATAATAAAATTTAGTTATGACAAACCCTCAAAAAGAAAATGGTTATATTAAATTAGCGAACGAAATCGTTGACCACTTATGTTATTACCGATTATCAGGTCAAGAACACCAAATATTATTGACAATATTGCGTAAAACCTATGGCTGGAATAAAAAAAAAGACGCAATATCATTATCACAGTTTTTTGGCTTAACTAAAATGAAAAAACCGTCTATTATAAAAAATATAGAAGAATTACAAAATTTATTAAACGATTATTTAGAAATGTATGGAACAAGTAAAACCAATAATTAAACGTTCAATAGAAAAAAATTAGGATTAAAAATATTTAAGTGTCCGATGTGTGGTGAAGATAAAGCTTTCTTTACTTTTGATTATGAACGCAAAATTTGGTTATGGCGATGTTCTTTTTGTTTATCAGAAGGAGAAAGAAGATTATTAAATAAATTAAGAAATAATTAACTTAAAATCAAATGAAAAAAACAATTTATCTAATCAGTCCAGAAATAGATTACAAAACCTTTAAAAAATTACACGATAAGTTTGTAATTGAAACTGGATTACAACCTGACGAAATGGAAAAAATACTCTGGGAAATGTTAAGAGATAAACAAATATACTGTTGGTTCTCTAATGATTGTCCAAATGATATGGTGATAGGTTTTGAAATTCCGAAAGGGAAAATAACTATCTTGAGTAGCCCTGTGGATAAGTCCCCTTGACAAAATTTTGTAAAGGGCGTATAATAAAATTATAAAATAATAACTTTACTATGCCAGTAGGAATATATAAACACAAACCTTTATCAGAGGAAACAAAAAGAAAAATCAGTGCTTCATTAAAAAGAAGATACAGCAATAAAAAAATGTCAAAAAAATGTAAGATAAAAATGAGTAAAGCTAAAATAACTCACGGATTATCCAAAACAAGATTTTATCACATAAATAAAGCAATGATACAAAGATGTGAAAATCAATTTCACACAGCATATAAAAATTATGGAGGTCGTGGAATAAAGGTTTGTAAGCGTTGGTATAAATTTAAAAACTTCCGAGATGATATGTTTGAAAGCTATCAAAAACATTGTAAAGAATTTGGAGAAAAAAATACAAGCATTGATAGAATTGATAATAATGGAAATTATTGTAAGTCTAACTGTCGGTGGGCTACTATGAAAGAACAAGCAAATAATAAAAGAAAAAGAAAACCAAAAACATTTTATTATAAATATAATAATAAAATAATTGATTTAAAAAGTTTTTGTCAAAAAAATAACTTAAACTTTGAAAAAACAAAAAAATACCTTAAATATGATTTTACTTTAGATGAGATTGTTAAAAAAATACCAAATTTATATGTTAATATTTATCTAAAACAAAAAATAAAAATTTGGAATAGTTTCTCAAAAGATTGTTTATCTAAAAGAGAAAAAGAAATTGGAGTATTAAGATTTGAAAAAAATAAAACTTTACAGCAAGTATCAAATATTTATGGAATTTCAAGACAAAGAGTTAACCAAATAGAAAATAATTTACTTGAAAAAATAATCTAATTAAATCAAATGAATAAAGAACAAAAATTAAAAACAATCACTTTCGGTGAATTAAAAAAGACTAAAATAAAAATGCCGATTAAGTGTTTAAAAGATTTATTCAGAAGATACGAAAATAAAGATTTCGTAGAAATAAATCTAAAAGATATTATAAATAAAATATAATTCGTTAAATAATAAGAAGGTCTGCTAACTATGAGACGGGGGACGCCCACAACTCACCAGACGGCAGTTAAAGGAAAACTGGGAGGAAATGAACGCCTTATAATTAAATAAATATGAAACTAAAAGAACTCCTTAAACAAATACTGGAATGCCAAAAAAATATTTTACAGACACAAAATATAAGCACACAACTTTTAGAACACTATCTACCACAGATTAATAAAAATGTAAATATAGAAGAAGTTGCTTATCAAATACAAAAAGAAACTTATGAACTGGCACAAGATGGAAAAGAGTTAAAAAAAATAAGAGAGATATTAATTTAATCTTAAAAAATATAAATCGTATGAATGAAGAAAATTTACAAATATGTCAAGAGGATAGAGAATATCAAGCCTCTGACCCACGAGAAGTTTTTGAAGAACAGGATGATTATGACCGCTACCGAGACGCTGAAGATTTAACTAATTTTGAAAATATATGAAAACTTATGGAATGGCAAGAAAAATAAATCTGGGAAAATTTGGACTTCAATATGAGTCGTTAGATTTAATGATTGAAGGTTGCTCTTCTTTTGAAGAAGCGGAAAAAGAAATCAATGAGGAAAGAATAAAAATTGAAAACGGATTTAAAGAAGCTAAAAAACCAAAACCCGAAGAAGAACCATTTATAACTCCCAAAGAAAAAAAACAAAGAACTGCCGAACAAATTGTCGCTGATAATAAATCAATAGCATCACCAATACCAACTAAAAAAGCCTAACGCCACCACTGGCATAATGGCAATATAATTTAAAAATATGGAAATTAAAGTTAATAAACAAATAGGAGGAGCAACTGTTCAATTTGGAATAGATGAAAAAGATGATGATGTCGCCTTATCTCTTGTTGCATTTTTAACCGAACCTGATTTTTGTTTCTTATGTAAAGAAACAAAATTAAAATGGGAGGTAAACAAAGCTAAAACAGACACAGGAAACTTTACTTATATCAAACGAAGATGTCTTAATCCTAACTGCAGGGCAACATCCACTATGGGCAAATATAAAGACGGAGGCTACTTCTGGAAAAACTGGGAAATATACCAAAAAAATGCCCCTGTGAATATTCAAAACACGAATACTCCCATAACTGATGAAAACGGAGAGACAATCCCGTTTTAGAATGCCAAAAAAGGAAGACGGATTTTGATTTAAGGGGGGTTTAGAGTTTTTGTGCTAAATAGTTCGTCTGGGACATTCCTTACCCCTCAAATCAAAATCCATAGAAATTTAATATAGTTTTAATATCAATTATGACAAAATTACCAAATCGGACTGAAATTGCCAAAAATCAACAGCCGAATTTACGAAAAAGAGCAGTTTACAAAACAAGTAAATATATAATTGTAAAAGAGAATTTAAAAAAACCTTTAAATTATGAAATTTATCCTGCTATTAAAGTTTTAGAAAAAGCAGGTAAAATAAAAAACGGTAAAATAATAATATAAAGATGTTCAGCCAAATTAAAAATCAATGTGCGGTATGTGGAAGAGATGGACAACATCAACATCACTTATTTCCTCGTTCTACACATAAAAATCTTATAGATGAACCACGAAATTTAATTTGGTTATGTTCAGATTGTCATACCAAAGCACACTCCCAAAGCACATTTTTGATAGCTTTACAAGAGATATTTTATAACTGGAAACCGAAAAATCTTGAATTATACCTAAGAGCCGAAGCCACCATAGAGAGTTTATTAAGCGGTCAAGATATTGAATTTTTTACTCCTGCGATGATTTCTGCTTATCTGAACTTGGCGACCGCTCAATATTCTCGTCTTTCAGAACAAATGACTAAATTAGAAAAAAACCGACCATTATTCTTTTTAAATAATCATAAAGACGAAGATGGAAAAAAAGTGCCAGTTAATCAAGTAGAGTATATGTATCAAGCAACCTTTGACGGACAAAAAATGATAGAATTTTCCCGAAAATTAAAATCGCTGGAAAAGTTGATGTCTTCACTTAAAAACAATATTCAGAGATATAAAATAGATTATTCAAACCAAAAATACTAATATGCGAGAAAGCCTTATCCAAAAACAATGTATTGAATATTTAAACTTGAAAAGAATATTTAATTACCGGCAAAATACCGGAGCATATAAAACCGAAAGAGGAGGGTTTGTGAAATATGGAACTGCTGGAAGTCCTGATATAGTCGCAGTTATCAAAGGTCAATATGTAGGGATAGAAATTAAAAATGAGAAAGGAAAACAAAATGCCAACCAAAAAGCCTTTCAAAAAGCATTAGAAAAAGCTGGCGGGAAATATTTATTAATTAGAAGTCTAGAAGAGTTAATTTTACAAATATGAAAATCACTAAGGAGGTCAAAAAATTCATTAAAATAAACCGCTGGATATTCTCAATTAAAGTCTGGCGACTGCTTTGGGCAGGATATAGATTTCAAAAAAATAGAAAAAATAATCTTAAAAAATATATAATATGAAACTAAAAAAACTCACAAAAAATTTCACTTATGTAAATTCGCACATCACAGAAAAAACCTTTCCTACACAAGAAATAAGAGGTGAATTAAAAGTATTTCATTTTGATAGAGAAATTACAAGTAAAGAAATTATTGAAGAAATGAAAAAAGAAGGCTATGAGCCAGCTAACATATATGAGTTGATAGAATATTCTAAAAACGAATGGAATAAAAGAGATTATGTAGTAGCATTAGGGTCTCCTTGGTTATATCCTGGTATTGGTCGTCTTGTGTCCTACATCTATGATGATAATTTTTATCGCAGCAGTCTTGACCTCGACAAGTTTGCTGGCGATTGGTGTGAGGATTATCGTTTCCTCGCCGTCCGTAAGAAAAGTAAATCTATTGAAGACGATTTAATTCAGGTAAGAGATGAATTAATTCAAATAAGAGACTTTTTAATTCATGTAAACAAAGATTTAAGTGATTTAAGTAAAAAATTATAAGCAATTATAAGCAAGGCTGTTTATTGGCTAAAATAAGCTAATAAAAAACAGAGAGAATACATAATATTATTATATGAAAAAAATCGCTGAAAAGTTTGGTGTAAAAGTTGAAAATTTAAGAATAATTAAATAATCTTTAATAATTAAATAATAAATATATGGAAAACATAAAAGAAGAAACAATCAAAAAAATACTGAAATTAAAAGAGGCATTAACATTAATGGATGTAGATACAAAAAATATTGTCTTTATGTCAGAACCAATACACCCAATAGCTTACGGAATGGAAAAGAGTGTTATTTTTACAGAGATAGCAGGGGTTAAAGTCGTAAACATTATTGGAACATAAATAAAGTTAATTAAAATAATTAAATAAATATGAATAAACTTATACCAACTCCTTGCCGAAAATGTGGTGGGGAAACAACCATTAAATGGGAAAAACTTAAAAATGGAGATTATATTCCTGCTAATGGAGAATTTTTAAATAAAAGATGTTTGAGATGTGGATTTTCTGAACTAATAGCCGATTTAGAAACCCAAAACAAACAAGAGCAAGACGATTAAATTTTAGCATTAATTCAAGCAAAAGACTATTAAAATAAAAAATTATAAGCAATTATAAGCAAGGCTGTTTATTGGCTAAAATAAGCCAATAAAAAACAGGTAGAATACATAAATTTATTATATGAATATGGAAATTAAAATAAAAAAATGCGATATATCTAACAACCACCTTCATTTTCGCAAAGAATACAAAAAAGTCTACAAAGGAATTTTACTTGATGAAATTTTAGAACAAGGTAATCCTTGGATGGAAGACTTTATTGAAAAATGCCTTGAAGCACAAAAAAAAGAATTTATAACTCATAAAAGATGTATGATATGTGGTGAATTAGACAGTAGCGAAAAAGGTTTTTGTGAAGAGTGTTTAAAAAAACACGGAGTTAAATTAGGAGAATTAAAATAATTAAATATGAATTTTTTTCAATGATTGGTATATGTTGGATTTTTTCTAAGGCAGTTAAAATAGGAAGTTATTTTAATAATCAATCAATAAGAAGAGAATTTAAAGAGATTAAAAGAACAACATCAACAAGTTCTGGAATAAATAAAAATGAAAATTGGATTTATTATGAAGTATAAATTAAATAAATAAACATATGAAAAAATACGGATTTTTAGACCCTCGTCCATTAGATGAGGAAGAAGAACAATTTTTAAAATGTGAGGATTGCGGTTTGGAGTATGATAATAAAGAAACTCCCGAGGATTATGAAAGCATAGAAGAAACAGGAAAATGTTTAGATTGTAATAATTAAAATAATAAATAATCTTTAATAAATAAATAATATGGAAAATAAATATAAAAAACTCAATAAGAATGGAGAAATTAAAGTATATATATCAATAAATGCAGACGGAAGTATTTGGGGTGATAATGAAAAAAGAGGCGGAGAGCCTATTATGCCAGCAATCTTTTATACAAAAGACGTCGCAGAGTGCTTAGGTGGAAAAAATGAGGGTAGAAAAATTAAAAGATGTGTTATCAAAATAATCTAACCTAGCTTATATTCTGGGTATAGTATAGAAGAGTTTAATAATTAAATAATTAAATAATATGGAAGAAATAAACTATTATTGTGATATATGTAAAAAAAAGGTTGCTTATAATTATGTTATCGTTAAAATTTTTATAGGAGATAGTAGAGAATGGAAAGAAGGAGGGGCTTATAACTATCAAAATAATTACAACATTTTAGTATGTGATAATTGTATTGGAAGTGATATTTCAAGATGTAATGGTAGCCACGGAGGATTAGAAATAGTAGATAGAGGAATAAATCTATTAAAAAATTTAAAAATAATTAAATAATAAATATATGGAAAAAAACATACAAGAATTATTAGAAATAGAAAAAAAAATATTAGAATTAAATTTTAAAAAATCTAAACTTAAACATTTAATATCTTTAGAACAAGCAAAAGAATTTAAAAAATTAAAAATGAACATAACAAAAGATAGATTAAAGTTAAGAGCAGAAGAATTAAAAAAATTAAAAAAAAGTGGAAAATCTGTTAATGAAATAAGTAATCTTTTAGGATTAACGAGACAGAGAGTATACCAAATATTAGGAGAATTAAAATAATCGTATTTAAATGGTGTAAATATAAATAGAGACTTTACATATGACTCCCCCACAACAATTTAATCAACTTAGTCATCCATATACCAAAAGGTAAATTAGTAGGAGTCAACAACCAACTAAATTATTGATTATCTAATGAAGATAAATCTAAATGTGGGCGGGGTCATATGTAAAGTCTTTTATAAGAAACTTAATTTATTTAACTAAAATTTTATGGAAAACCGATTTATGGTTTTAGACAGCTTAGGAAATCCTATTGCCCGCAGAGGTGATGAAGTAAACCCGTATTTGTGGGACGAAGTAGACAAAGCGATTGATTTTATGAAAGAAGAATTAAAAAACCAAGACTGCGTGTTTATCGCAGAAGTTAGAATATTACAAAAAATGTGTAATGGTAAATAAAATGTTGGTAGTAGAAAAAGAAAAAATAATGTCAGATATAGAAAATATATTAGCTTTTATATTTTGGTGTGTAATTTTTATATGGTGGGGAACTGCAATTATTAAGTATATTCTTGATAGCCAAAACGATTGGTATCCCGAAGCAGTCGCTGTAAGAATTACCGAACCTACTTTTGAC
>Ga0307432_1000294_pt1 | contig 41027 bp, 37 predicted proteins | sample SalMarWE160150MG_FD_202158 | JGI IMG/M metagenome (GOLD analysis project Ga0307432, IMG submission 202158) | Salt marsh sediment microbial communities from the Plum Island Ecosystem LTER, Massachusetts, United States - WE1603-150 | ecosystem: Environmental > Aquatic > Marine > Intertidal zone >...
CGAACCAACTGATATTAGACCCTGCTTGTGGCTCTGGTGGTTTCTTGCTTAATGCGATGGATTTAGTACGAGAGCAAGCCAAGAAAGAGTATGGCGATGGCACTATTTCAGCTTATAGAATGTGGTATGACTTTGCCAGAGAAAACTTGTACGGCATAGATATTAACGACCAGATTGCTAGGGTATGCAAGATGAACATGATTCTCCACGATGATGGTCATTCCAACGTTATTAGCGTTGACAGTCTAGTAGATGTAAACGAGATTAACCGAATTCACCCAAAGTTCAAAGAGAATGCTTTCGATTTAGTCCTGACTAACCCGCCCTTCGGAGCAACAGCAAAAGAGTCAGAAAAGCCTTATCTTAAGAATTACAATTTAGGCAAAGATAGGAAGACGCAGAAGACGGAGATACTATTTATTGAGCAATGCCTCAAATTCCTAAAGACAGGAACGGGCAAGCTAGCTATCGTCTTACCTGACGGTATCTTGACCAATAGCTCTTTGCAATACGTGAGAGACTTCATAATGGAACGAACTCAAATTCTAGCTATTGTCTCTTTACCTCAATTTGCCTTTACCCATTTCGGAGCTGGTGTTAAAAGCTCCCTCGTATTCTTGCGAAAGAAAGACCTCAATGAAAGACCAGACAATTACCCTATCTTCATGGCTATCGCTGAGCACATTGGCTATGACGCAACTGGTAGAAAAGAGCCTGTTAATGATTTAGATACGATTCATACCGAGTATCAAACATTCTTGGTAAATCAAAAGGACTATAAGGGCTGTTAGGCTGCTAGAATGAAGTGCTTTAAGGTATTCTATGACGATATTGAAGGCAGACTGGATTGCTTCTTTTATCAGCCTGAATTAGTTCAACTAGAGCATAAAGTAAAAAGGATTACTGATAGAAAGCTGGGGGACTACATACTAGGCATTTCGGGCGGAGCTACTCCAAACAAGAATGAAAGCGAGAAGTACTATTCTGAATCCGGCATTCCGTTTTTGAGGGTGCAGAATGTTACCAGTGCAGGCTTGAGTCTCGAAAACTGTATATTCATCAACCAAGAAACGCACAACAACATGCTTAAGAGAAGCCAGGTAGAAGAAGGCAACCTGATTACTAAGATTACTGGCGTGGGAAGAATGGCTGTCTCTGCGGTTGCTCCACCAAGCTTTGAGGGGAACATTAACCAGCACTTGGTTGTCATAAAGACGCAAAGCACTGAGGTAAGCAAAGTACTGGCAACATTCTTAAATTCTGATATTGGCGAAAGGTTAGCTTTTAGACGCTCAACCGGTGGCACAAGACCTGCGTTGAATTACGAGGCTTTAAAGACAATTCCTGTTGTATATAGACCTGAAATTGTTGAAATCATGGAGTCAGCTTATGAGCGCAAAAAACAAAAAGACGAGGAAGCCAAGAAGCTATTAGATTCCTTAAATGGCTTTGTTCTTGAACGTTTGGGGATAAGCTTGCCCGAAATTAATGACAAGAGCTGTTTTGTTGTATGGAGTGATGATATAAAGGGGCGGAAGATTAATCCGCAAGCTTATACAGCAAAGCCCAAAGCAATCAGAAGTGCAATTGAAGGCTCTACATATCCAATTAAAAGACTCTCTGATATTGTAACTCAAAACATATCCGGAGAGTGGGGTGAAGACCCAGTTTTGGTAAAGAAGACAGATGGCCATGTCTTATGCAGAGTCCTAAGGAATACTAATTTTGTTAATCAGTATAACCTAAATTTTGAGAACGTAGCGGAACGGCTTATTAGGAAAGACAAATACCAAAAGATTAGGTTAAAAAAGGGGGATATCTTAATCGAGAAATCAGGTGGTAGTCCAATACAGCCTGTTGGTAGAGTAGCATTGGTCGAGAGTACAAGTGAAGGATATGCTTTTAGCAATTTTGTTCAATTGATACGGATTAGTGAAGAGTGCATACCGCAATACTTATTCATCTTTTTGAAAGCAGTTTACGCCCTTAATTATATGGAGTATTTACAGAATCAAACGACAGGAATAAAGAACCTGATAATGAGTGAGTATCTGTCAATTCCCATACCGATTCCTCCTCTAGAAGTTCAGAAAGTGATTGCAGACGAAGTTGAGTCAAGAATGCAGAAAGCAGAACAGCTACAAAAGGAAGCCGAACAAGAGGTCGAGAAAGCCAAAGCTGAGGTCGAAAAGATAATACTTGGCTAGGAGTTGAAGGTATTATGACTAAAGCCGTGATTCTAGCACGTGTATCAACTGTAAGACAGGAAAAGGAAGGGTTGTCGCTGAAAGACATTCAGCTTCCAGCTTTAAGAGAGTACGCCCAAAACAAAGAGTTAGCGGTTGAAAGAGAGTTCGTCTTTACTGAGAGTGCTGATTACAAGATAAGAAGAAAATTCGATGAAATGGTCGAGTATGTCAAAGTCAACAATGACATTAAGACCATTATCGCTTACCGAGTGGATAGGATAACCAGGAACTTCAGGGATGCAGTTCTGATTGACGAGCTACGTCTTAACCATGACAAGGAAATACACTTTGTTTATGACCGGCTGGTAATTAACAAAAACACAATGGGGAGGGACATTCAGGACTGGGACTTAAAGGTATTCCTAGCCAAGCAATACATCAACCGGCTCAAAGAGGATGCCACTAATTCAGCCTCATACATGCTAAGGAATGGTTTACTGCCTGGCAAAGCGCCTTACGGCTACAAGAATGTGGCTCTAGAAGACAAAAAGAAGTGGGTCGTTACCGAGCCATTTGAAGCTAGAGTCGTTCAGAAAATGTATGAATGGTATGGCTCCGGTTGCTTTTCTATGCTGGAAGTAAGAAAGAAGCTGAAAGAAGACTTTGACATTGATTTTTCTAAAGGTTTCGTTGACTTCATTCTCAAGAATCCATTTTATTGTGGGACGATTCAGTATGACGGACAAAAGTATCCCCATAATTACGAGTGTATTATATCTAGAGAGCTATTCGACAAAGTTCAACAGGTGAAAGCCGGCTATAACAAGAAGCACTTCAAATTCGCAGGTTTACCTTACCTCTATCGAGGGTTAATCAGGTGTGCTGATTGCGGTTGTATGATTACACCGGAAAAGAAAAAAGGCAAGTATGTTTATTACCATTGCACTGAATATAACGGCAAGCATAATGCTAAGTGGCTAAGGGAAGAAGAACTAACCAAGCAGTTTGCCCAGCTATACAAATCATTACAGATTCCTGAAGATGTAATCGAAGAAATTACGGCTTCATTAAGGAAGTCCCATAAAGACAAAACACAGTTTCATCGGACTATGCTTGAAGGCTATCAAAAGGAATACCAGAAATATGAGGCTCGCATTGAAGCCATGTATGAAGACAAACTGGACGGTAGTATTACTCAGAGCGACTATAACAAAAAGCGTGAAGAATACCGGACAAAACAGAAGGAAATATCAGATAAGATTAGCAGGCTAGGCTTTGCTGATGAAGAGTATTATTTGACTTCAGAATATATATTACAGCTTGCTAATAGAGCCTATGAACTATTCATGAGTTCTGAAGCGGAAGAAAAACGGCAACTTTTAAAACTCACACTTCAGAACTTAAAATTAGAGGGCAAAAAGGTTGAATTTGAACTCGTAAAGCCCTTCGATAAGGTCTTCGCTTGCTCAAGTAGTCAAAGTTGGCTCCCCGAGTAGGACTCGAACCTACAACCTAGCGGTTAACAGCCGCCCACTCTACCATTGAGCTATCGGGGAAGGCATTGCTCCAAGGTTTGCAGCACAGCATTAGCTTATTACATCCCCTACTTCTTGTCAAAGTAGTGGAGCTGCAGACAAGACAACTCGATGGATTGTTAAATGCCTTGGAAGAGGCCACACTAATGCTCAATAGATGCCATAGTAACGGCACGAGCAAGGTTTCAACTCTTTGGGGTCATTGACAAAGCCCTGGAAGAGGGCTAAACTCAAATCCTATCTGGTGAAATGACTTTGGCAGGTGAGAAATCTCAAAATACAAGGGGGTTAATGTAAGACACTATGATAGTTGAAATGCGAGCCGACACCACTCAAGAGGAGATAGACGGCGTAGTGCAGAGGGCGAAGTCACTGGGACTCGGCGTCCAGTTGAACCTAGGGACTGATATAACGGTGGTGGCTATATTGGGAAGCAATACGGGACAGTTATCCACAGACCTTTTTGCCGTACTCCCTGGAGTTGAGAGGGTAAACCGAATTATGAAGCCTTACAAGCTCGCCTCCAGGGAATTTAAGGCCGAGGACAGCCTGGTTTCTATTAATGGAATTGAGGTTGGGGGTAATCGTATCGTGGTCATGGCCGGACCCTGCGCCGTGGAGAGTGAAAAACAACTTGTTCAGGCGGCCAAGGTAGTAAAAGAGGCCGGGGCTTGTGTGTTACGTGGTGGTGCCTACAAACCACGTACCTCCCCCTTCAGCTTTCAGGGTCTGGAGGAAACCGGACTGAAATTACTAGCCCAGGTCAGGGAGCAATTCGGCATACCCGTAATCACCGAAGTGGTAGACCCTCATCATGTTAGTTTGGTAGCTAACTACGCCAATATCCTTCAAGTCGGTTCCCGGAATATGCAAAACTTCGCCTTGCTCACCAGTATTGGGAAAAGCCAGTGTCCCGTGGTCCTGAAACGCGGGTTTTCGTGCACTGTTACCGAGTGGCTTACCGCCGCCGACTATCTGCTGGCAGAGGGGAATAGCCAGGTTATTCTGTGCGAAAGGGGAATCAGAACGTTTGAGGATAGTACTCGCTTTTCTCTGGATATTTGTTCAATAGCGGTAATTAAGCGATTCAGCCACCTGCCGGTAATTGTTGACCCCAGCCATGCTGCTGGTCACTATTCACTGGTACCGTCAATAGCCAAGGCGGCGATAGCTGCTGGCGCCGACGGGCTTCTTATTGAAGTCCATCCTAACCCGACGGAAGCTCTGGTGGACGGGCTCCAGTCCCTGACACCGTCAGACTTCGCCAGGTTGATGGTGGAACTCAGACCAATTGCGAAAGCGGTGGGCAGACATATCTGAATATGAGTTTGTCCTGCGGGTAAAATTAACCCAACTGAACAATAGACATCTTTGGTGGCTGAAAAAGTAGTGACTTTTGATGGGTCAGTATCGGGATAGTATTATTAAATTAACGCTTGGGAAAGGACAAATAGCCGGACTGGTTCGATATGTTTTAAGATGGTAAAAGGTAAGTCTAAACGCATAGCCATAATACTACTGGTAATCTCTCTTTTATTGCCGGGATGCGCGAGGCAGGAAGAACATAAAATTGAAACTGAAAACGTCGTTTCGCTGACAGAACTCAACTTTGAGCTTGAAAACTTTATCGGGGAAAACATCTGGACTTCAGGTTTTTACGCAGATGATAGATTTACAGACGACGGTGTTGCCTTTGTGGTGCCTGACTTTCATATGATGGTAATCGACGAAGGATTACCGGACTATTCATTTGCCAGACTTGATGGAGATTTGCCTCCCTACGATATGAATGAGGCTGAGATACTTGTCTATGGTGAAGTAAAAGACTTTGCTCAAACCTACAACGTTTTCACCCTCCTGCCAACACCTTTGATTACCGTTGACGAATACCGTATTTTGACCCCACCAGTGGAAGCTACCGGGGCAAGGCAAGGCTTCCTTTTACCTACTGCCTGGGGAGGCCCCCTCCAGCCGAAGCAGGCATTTGCGCAGGAGAATGCCGCTACGCCAACCAAAGCCAAAGACTGCGACCGGGCTCTAATAATAAGTGGTGGTATTGATGCTAACAACAATCGGTCGAGGTTTCGGCAGAACATGAGAGCTAAGTACCAAAAACTTAAGGAACTTGGTTTTAGCGATGAGCAGATTGGAGTTCTCTACAACGACGGCGGGGAAGTAAAAGTAAAAGAGAAGGACGAAAGAAACAATGAAATAGAAAAGAATATCGTTGATGGCAAAGCTTCAAAGCAAAAGATAAAGGAGACCCTAGAAAAATACAAGGAGGAAATGTCAGCCAGCTGCACCCTGGTTATATTTGTTACCGACCACGGCACCGGTTACAACGATGGGCAAGGGTATCATGGTGCCCGGCCGGCCTTTTCCGGAACTGACAGTAAGACGAAGACATATCCGGAAAAGACATTCGAAATAGACCTGTGTCGTTATGTTTACGCGTCGGGCGGATTGCTCAAAATTGAGAGTAAGGAGTGGGATACAGACAAAGATGGCGAGATAGATTTGAAAGCCGAATGTGACACTCGTACAAGAGAATATGTCCTGAAAAGAAAGATGCCGGATGGAACATGGAAGGAGATAGGAAGAGCTACCGGTGATACTAAGAAGTGGGGGATAAAATGTAAGATAACAGGCGTAGACTGGAATGCTGATGGTGATAAGGATGACGACGTAGGTTTTCACGAAGGAATAAACCTGTGGGGAAAAGAAGTCTTGTGGGATGATGAGTTCGCCGAGATGCTTAAATCCCTCCACGAGAAGGGAATACATATAGTCGTTGAAATGGCCCAATGTTTTGGCGGGGGATTCGTAGATAATCTCAAGGGAATTGTTGACAAAATTGTTACCTTCTCAGGCGAAGATACCAAGCACCATAACAGAAAAGATGCCAGTGGAAAGAGGTATGCCGCTGATGAAATGGCGTTTGTGGATAACCTTGCCGGTATAGACCTGAAAAGCTGGGATAAAGCCTTTGACAAGGCAAAGGAGGTAGACACACAGGAATGGGAAGATGAAGGTAGCTTCTCAGATGAAGAAAACGAGTATAGAAAATGGGAAAAACCACTAGTCCAAACAGATTCAACCTTTTACGAAGAAGATGGAACCTACACACTTACCCTTAAGATTCCAAAAGGCATGAAAGATAAGGTCTATGATATTGAGATTTTCTTCGGTCTTCAGACGCCTAGATGGGATGAGGGTGAAGTCATACAGCTCCCGGAAGGCTTCACAAAAGAGGACATTGCCGGTGGCATAAGAATAAAAAGCACTAATCCTTTCCCGTTAACACCCTTAGTATTCAAACTTAAGGGGGCAGCCGGTGCCGAGTCGCTGAGGATTCACCTAACGGATAAGGAACACAAAAATCTCGGCTACATCACGCCTACAAAAACCACGCCCCCACCTCCAGCCGAGAAGGCATTGGACACCTCTCTTACGCCCAGCGCTCAAAGTGTCTGGGACGAGTCGGGATGCCACAGTACCCTCACCATCTCCTTCGATGCAATCGACCTCACCGGGGGTGACATGCCAGTTACCAGCGTGGTTCTAAAGGTAAATGAGGAAGTATGGCACGATTCGAGTAGTATATCTACTGAGCACTACCAGAATTCAGTCTCAAGAGAGGTGGGCTGTGGAGAAATCCTACTTATTGAGTTGATAGCCACCAACGCCATCGCCCAGACAGTTACGGCCACTGAATCCATCACTACCCCCATACCTCCAGCCCCTGAACCCGAGGAAGTACTGCAGGTCTCCTCTGCTGCTAGTGCTCACAGCGTCCGCGATGAATCAGGGTGCCGCAGCACCCTCACTATCTCCTTCGATGGCACTGACCTTACCGGAGGCAATTATCCCGTCACCAGGGTAGTACTGGTGGTAAATGGACAGACCTGGTTCGATTCGGGGAGCATATCTACTGTACACTATCACAACTCTATTGAAACAGAGGCAAACTGCGGCGAAACCTTCAACTTCGAGGTGACTGCCACCAACCAAATCGGGCTGACGGCTACCTCTACTGGCTCTATCACTACCCCCATCCCCTAGCTTTAACTTTGCTGTCAGTTGTTTCATTCTGCAATGTTTGACTTGACGCCTTCATTCTCAAGGATATTGACAACCACGGAAGAAAGACTACAAAAAGCACGCGTACACGAGCTAATCTAATAGCGGTGGCCGGTGCCTTTTTCGGCTTAGCTTCAGACTAGCTGAACCGGCACCGAGGGGTTGAGTGGCAGCAAAAATGTAGGGCCTGGCTTACGCCACAAATAAGACCTGGTATATTTAACCGGGAAAGAATAAACAACCTGGACTTTAGGATGCTCCAAACAGAAAAGAAACATACCTACCGCCTGTGGTTTTGTCCCGAAGGGGCCAATTACCATATTGAATGAACCTTTTATTTCATCGTAAATAGTCTCAAGCACCTTCTTCACCGCGTACGGGTTATCCGCCGGTACGTTTCTTACTTCTACAGAAGGTTGCGAAAGTAAGTGGGAATTATTTTTCTCGGCATATTTCAGGTAGTTAAGATTACCGTAGCGTGGCGGGTTGGTTATCAGGGCGATGGTCTTGGTAGGGTTGAAGTGCTTCCACACTGCCAGAGAACGCTCCGGCTCAAAGCCCAAGAACAGAACAAGAACCGTCTGTTTATCCATTGAAATATTGCCAAAGAAGTTAGGTATAGTAGTTATTTGGGCCACCCCTCTGGTAAGCTTAGTCGGTAAATATTTTTGTGCGGTGTGAAACATACGAGGCAGCCCCAGCTTCAAATCGATGATGAGATAATTAAGAAGCTGCAACAAGTAGATCTTGGTAAACCCACTGATATCAATTGTGATAAAAGGACTTTCCGGGTCCCGAGGCTTACACCGGTCCCAGATATTTTTAAGCTGAGCAATCCCGTCAACTGGACTGTCGCGCAGGCACGAAATAACAAAGACACCTTTGGAACTTCTTGCTCCCAGCATATTTTTTAAGCTGAACAGGTTATTATCAACTTGCTTCCGGTAAAGGGGCTCCTCGATAACAAAGATTATGGAAAAATTTGTCCGGTAGTTGAGGCCCATTCTTGATGCGCTGGCGAGGCACCTCTCTTCAAAGCTAGCACAGCAGATAAAAAGGTCATCGGGACCATATTCATTCAACCTTGTCAAATGTTCGACTGCAGTCGGCTGCTCCGCCATGCTCATCTTAGTGACCCTTCTTAGTGTATATCATTGGTTATTATAGCACAAGTTTTCAGGCTATTGCGGTCTTTTAACTTCCTTCGTCTAACCAGAGGCTCTCGGCTACCGTGCTGCCACCCCCTGACTATTTACTCAGTTAGATTAGCCAATTCGGGGGATTGACCCACCAAATTGTAGGTAACATAATTGGGTATACCTGAGAACTGCGGGAGGAACATGAAATTGCCAGTCAGAATTAACGGACAGACTTACTATAGAACGGCCGAAGCCTGTCGAATGGCCGGGATAAGCAAAAATACTTTTCTCCGCTGGGTCAGGGAGGGGATGCTTGCCGATGTAGAACTTCGGGACAGGAGGGGGTGGAGATTATTCACTAATGATGATTTACATAGATTAAAGGCCGAGGTTCACAAGGTCCACAAGAACCAGATAGCTCAAAAACCAGATAATACTTCAGTAAGCCTCAAAGAAGCTACTATATTCTGTATGTTGGAACCGAACTCAAACTTTAGCCAGCCAACCACACACCTTCCACTAGCCCTACCCTAGATATCCAATAGCCTTTCTGCTCGCTAGTACCATCTACTTATTATCTACCTAGTACTATCTACTTCGTTAAATTAGCCCCTTTGGGTGATTGATTTGCCAAATGGGGAAGAGCATAATTTAAATACACAGATAGTATATTTGAGTATACCCAGATATGTGAATGGGAATGCAGTTTAGGCTTAATTTTATCTTACCGCGGAATAATTAAGAGGGTACTAAGTAATATACGAAATGCTAGCGGGGGTGTAGAGAAATGGTGATTGTGCGAAATGGCAACGGAAATGGGCAGGCTGGTTCCAACAAGATGGGGAAGCACCCGTACATCATGGTGGTGGACCGCGAGGAGGAGATGGTGCTAATACTCAAGCACGCCCTGGAGCTAGAACTAGAAGAGGAAGAGCATTCAACAAATGACAGCTCACTGGAAGAGTCGACTGTGGCTAAGAAGATAATACGGTTGTTTCATAAGCTTTCTCCGGTGCGTGAGGGGACGGCGATTAGTATTACACCGCTCAGCCCTCGGCAAACGGAAATATTAAATCAGATTGCCAAAGGGCAGGCAAACAAGCGGATTGCTCGTAGCCTCGGCATTAGCGAGCAGACTGTCAAGAATCATGTTACCTCTATTATGGACAAGCTAGACGCTAATGACCGTACCCACGCCGTAGTACTGGCCATGCTTAACGGCTGGCTCAATATACAAGACGCCTCAGAGGTTCGTTCAGAACCAGAGCTAGTGCCTTCATTGGCGGAGAGCTGAGGTAACCGGCCAGGATAAGCCAAATAGCTCCGCTCCACGACAGTGCTATTATAGTCCCTCATCCAAAGCCTCTAGGTGTCCACTAATCTTAGACCTAAACTAGCCATTTCATGCTGACGATTTACAATCCAGTGTCTTTGCGCTACAATGAGGTTCAATTCACAGTGGGAGTAACTTTTTGCCCGGAAATTCGTTATATATTTATAGACAGATAAACACAATAAGTGAAGGAAGCTCATGAAGACAAAATTAATTATTTCTTTGGTGCTAATCAGTGTTATTATCACCACCGGGTGTGTAGCCCAAAAGCCTTCTCCGCCACCCACCCTAGGCATACCATCAATAGCCGCCGGTGACATAGCCAACCCCAAGCTGGCACTAGCCTCATCCTATGAGCTGGAGGGTTTCTCCGTCACCTTAGCTTCACCTGCCTATTCCCTGCCGCTAGCCTTAACCGAAATCACCAACTTATCCGAGATAGACTCCCAGTTCCAGTTACGGGCAAACCAGAAAGAACTGCTTCAGCAAAACGGATTTGTGGTCATTCCCTGGTACGGTGACGATATAGTAGAACCCTATAAGGCTATGAAGGAGCGGGATGTCCCCATCTTCGTAACCTCTGACACGCTTCTCCATCTGTACCATATCCAGTTCAATGAGGTCCTGAAGCGGATTGAAGAAGAGGAATTCTTCGACCAGCTCATTGATATGAGCCAGGCTATGCTGGAAAGGTCTATCCAGGACTATAACGCCTTTACTGATTCAGACCTCAAGGAAGCAGCCAGGAGAAACGTGGCTTACTTTGCTGTTGGACTAAAGCTCCTCCAGACGCCGACTGAGGACTATGACGAGGCAAAGCTGAAGGCGGAGATTGAACAATGGAACCGGGAACACCCCTATGATAAAAAGGAATTCAAGCCGATAAGGAAGGTAAGTTTCAGCATACCCAACTATGTGGCCAGTGGGGTGGAAGAGGAAATCAAGAACATTGAGGAGCATGAGGGCTTTAAGCCAAGCGCTATCTTCAATTCAGATACAGATTGCATATGCGTCGCTCCCTGCTGCTACTGTGAAGACTACTCCCAGTATGTCCCCCGAGGGCACTACACCCGCAGCGAGACCTTAAAGAGGTTCTTCAAGTCGATGATGTGGTATGGCAGGATGGCTTTCCTGTTGAAGGGTGGAGAAGCCAACGAGTGCGCTTCTTTTGAAGGTCCTCTGATTACGGAACAGGATGCCAGACTGGCTACCATCCAGGCGTCTTTGATTTCGGCTGAATTATCCAATGTTGAGGTGGGTGACGGCACCGCCCAGGAAATATGGGACCGTATCTACTCGGTCACCTCATTCTTCGTTGGTACCGCTGACGACCTGACCCCCTATGAGTATCTCGGTGCCATAGAGAAGGTCTTTGGCACCGAGTTTGACGCCAGTCTACTGACCAATGAAGACAATCTACTTGCCCTCAAGGCTGAGCTGGCTCAGATGAGAAGCCCGGAAATCTACGGTGGCTCAGGTATATGCGTGGTGTATCCTCCAATAACCAAGGAAAAGCTCTATGAGTGCCTGGCTAAGACCAAAGGGATGCGGTTCATGGGGCAGAGGTTTGTCCCCGATTCCTACATGTTCCAGAACCTGGTCTTCCCAACGGTCGGCATGTATATTGGTGATGATGAGCCTTTTACCATGAAGATGACCCAGCTTGGTCCAACTAGATGCTTTCCGCGGGGTCTGGATATAATGGCAGTTCTGGGCTCGGAGCGAGCTTACCAAATACTAAAAGAAGAGGGCGATACTGAGTATGAGGGTAAAGATACCAGCTACGATAAACAACTAAGCGAGTTGAAGAGTCAGTTTGGTGAATTTGATGTCGCCGACTGGAACCGTAATCTCTACTGGGCGTGGCTGTATGCGTTAAAACCCTTGCTTAATGAGTTTGGTGAGGGCTACCCCACCTTCATGCAGACCGAGGCATGGCAGAACAAGGAACTGCAAACGACTCTGGCATCCTGGGCTGAACTGCGGCACGATACCATCCTCTATGCCAAGCAGAGCTATACTCCAGTGGCTATGTCGGCACCGCCACCACCCAAGCCAGTAGTCGGCTATGTGGAGCCTGTCCCCGAGTTTTATGCCCGAATGCGGGCACTAACCAGCATGACCAAGGAGGGTCTGGCTCAGCTTAACGCTCTGAGTGATGAGGAGAGGTCACGGCTGGAAAGCCTGGAGCACATCCTGACCAGGCTGATTGACATCTCCAAGAATGAGCTGGAGAACCAGGAATTAGATGAAACCGATTATGAGTTCATCAGGAACTTTGGCCAAGAGCTTGAGTCCATAGTCGCTGGCGTTGAGGCGGAGGGGAAAGAAACGACTATAGTTGCCGATGTCCATACCGATATCAACCCACCGATGCAGGTCTTGGAGGAAGGGGTTGGTTATGTCGACCTAATCCTGACGGCATACAAATTACCCGATGGTAGAATCCTGGTTGGGGCTGGGCCTGTTTTCAGCTATTACGAATTCAAGCAGCCTATAGATGAGAGGCTCACCGATGAGGAGTGGCGGGAGATGCTGGAGCAAGGTGAGGCACCTGAAAGACCTGCCTGGATAAGTAGTTTCTACGCCGAATAATAGCCTGCCCCGGGCGGCAAAAGTAAAGCGGTCTCTTAATGCTCAATCTGTCTAATCTGGTAGCGCAGCTTGCCTACCGGGGCTGTTACCTCTACTACCTCCCCCTGACCTCGACCAATAATGGCTTTACCTATAGGTGAGGCACTAGAGAGCTTGCCCCGGGTCGGGTCTACTTCCCTGGGATTGACCAGCATATAGTGCAACTCCTCACCAGAAGCTAGGTCGCACAGGATAATACTATCACCAACACCCACCTTGGAGGTGCCCCCCGGTTTGCCATCAATAATAGTGGCTAATTTCAGGGTCTCTTCCAGCTCTTTAATCCGCCCCTCCAGTTGCCCGCGTTGCTCCCTGGCCGCTTCCAGAGGTGCATTCTCACGGAAGTCCTTATCCGCGGCGGCTCTACGCATTTCCTCAATAGCCTGGGGGCGCTTATCCTTAAGGGCAGCCAGTTCAGCCTCCAGTTCGGCATATCCCTGCTGAGTTAAAGAGATAGCTTCGGGCAGACCCCGTCCGGGCGAAGACCGGGATGAGGATTTTACCTTCTTAATCCTAAGGTGAATGGCAAGATTAGTCTTACTCCACCCTTCCTTTTTAGCATAAATGAGGAAGGCTCGTATTAGTTCAAGCTTTTTGGTGTAGTCGGCATCCGATAGTGATAACCGTTCCGCATAGTTAGCTATGTCGGGGGCGGTAAGCTCAGCCAAAGGTTGTTCCCACCCGTACCAGCGAGCAAATCTATATACCTCCTGCTGGCTTATTTCCCTGGCTTCGGGTGGTAAACTAACCAAAAAACGACTAGCTGCCTCGCCCAAACTTAGACTCTGGCTCCCACCATTCACTTCCAGGATGCCCCCCTATATGAATAATTACTCACTTAGTCTCATTTATTATGACCATTAACTATTGGAAATTATATCAAATATCCTATCAATAAAAAATTATCTATATCCCTAACTCAGCGCGGGTGCGAAGAAAAGTTATCAGGTCGTCACGAGCAATTACCCCGATAACCCTTCCCTCACTTGCTACCAGTATCTGGTTGGTATCACTCTCATCCATCTGCTCCAGCACGTTTAGCGCATCCTGACCAGGCTCGGCTACCTTTAGCTTGTCAATGGGGACCATTATCTCCTTTACCTGGGTCACACCCCAATTTTGCTGGGAAACAGGCTTGATATTTTGCAGAGGCAAAATACCTTCCAGTTTACCTCTGTCAGCTACCATAAAAAGACGACACCCGCTGGGGATGATATACTCCTGAACCACTTGATTGAGGGTAACATCGGAAGGGACTACCGGGCAGTTAACCGTCATTACCTGAGCCGCAGTAAACCTCTTAAGGGTTTGGCGCCATTGAGCCTGACGATAGCTGGTTGAGGCAGCGTTTTTCAGAAACCAGCCAATAAAGGCTATCCACAGACCACTGAACCAAGACAGATCAAATGGATGGAGGAAGACTATTGCAATACCACCGGCAATAAATGTGTAGCCTACACCCTCCCCTACTCGGGTGGCAATTCGGGTAGAGCGTTTATAATCACCAGTAAAGCGCCAAAGTGTGGCACGTAAAACACGCCCTCCGTCCAGAGGGAAACCTGGAATCATATTGAAGGTAGCTAGTGCCAAATTCATAAACATCAGCCACCAAACCATATTAGCTATGGGAGCAGCCATGCCCGAATTAAAGGACCAAATCAAAAAACACACCCCGCCAATTACGGCGCTACAGGCAGGACCGGCAGCCGCCATTTTTAACTCAGCATTAGGGCTGGCCGCCTCCTTAGTCATCTGAGCAATGCCGCCAAAGATAAAAAGGGTTATGCTCTTTATCGGGATACCGTTGGCTCTGCCGACAAGACTATGGGCTAATTCGTGGGCAATTACTGAAGCAAAAAATAGCAGACAGGTAGTTATGCCAATACCCCACCAAAACCCAGAAGACCAGTGAGGAGCGACTAAAGCGAAAGCCAGCAGAGCAAATATTATGAACCAGCTGTAATGGAGTCTGAGTTGTATGCCAAAGACCTTACCTAAATTAAAAGCGCCACCCATTTTCTAACTCCTATATTAGCACAATCCCCCTATTATTAATAACGTTCATTGATGGGATATGGTTAGCCACATTACCGTGGGGGGAGTTACAACCTATCGTATATTTCGGTTCTAATCTCGGCTCAGCCTATCCAGCCGTAGCCAGTATTTTCCGCAACTTAAACAGAGCAGTAGCCACCGCCCGGCGCTTGACCCAAGCTCTATCTCCGGGGTAACGAGCAGTAGTTGCTCTTTTATTCTTGCCGTCATCTATTCCAATATATATGGTACTGACAGGTCTCCCTTCCCCTCCACCTGGTTCATCTACTCCGGCTATGCCAACCCCGATATCAGCCCCTAAGCGTAACCTGGCAGCTCCAGCCATAGCCTGGGCTGCTTCCCTACTGCTAGCTCCACAATCAGAAATAACCCCGGCGTCAACCCCATAAGCTATCTGGGCTTCCTCTGAACCGGCAATCAGTCCCCCCTTAAAATACGTTGAGGCGCCAGGAGCATCGGTGATGGTAGCCGCCAATAAGCCTCCGGTATAGCCCTCCATAACTGCCAGACTCAATCCCTTTTCCGCCAGCATATGCCCGACTACGGCTTCCAGCGTGTCACTATCAGTTCCCCAGATATATTCACCCAAGATTGACCTAAGTCTAGCTTCACCGGGGGCAATCATCTCCTCAGCCTGCTTCTGGCTCCGAGCCTTAGCTGCCAGGCGTAGATAAATACCGTCAACCTTAGCGTAAATACCCAGGGTAGGATTGGATGCGGCGAGCAAAGGTGAGACCATTTCACCCACCTTGGCCTCAGTCAAACCAAAAGTCTTAAGGGTCTTAGAAACAATGATTTCCCCGGTGGTGCTTTGACGTAATCGGGGTAGAATGTGGTGGTGCCACATGGGCTGCATCTCTCTAGGTGGACCGGGCATAGCGATTAATATGTGTTTATCTTTTTCCACCCACCACCCAGGGGCAGTGCCGCTTACATTACGAATGGCATCAGCCGAAGGGATAAGAGTTGCCTGCTTGAGGTTAGTCGGGGGCATGTCTATACCCAGGCGGGCAAAAAACTCCTGTAGCTCACGCTCTAAAGCTGGGACGAGTTTCAACTCCTCCCCCAGCATCTCAGCTATAGCCTCACGGGTCAGGTCATCCTCAGTAGGTCCCAGCCCGCCGGTAATCAGGATTAGGTCGGAACGCTGCCAGGCACGCCTTAGAACCTCGACCAACCTTACCTGATTGTCACCTACCTGCGAAATCCAATAAAGGTCTATCCCTAGCCCTGGTAACTGGCTAGCCAAGAAACGGGCATTGGTATCAGTTATCTCTCCCAGAAGAAGTTCCGTGCCCACAGAAATAATTTCGGCTCTCATTTAAGATATTGCCAGTTGCTCCAGTATTTCTATGGTAATCTCAGCGGCTCGCTTCCCCGATAGAAGCATGCCACCAAAGGTAGGACCCATGCGGGGTAGCCCGTAAACAGCGGCTACTGCCATACCAGCGACGATTAATCCAGGATAGACCTCACCGGTATGCTCCACCACCGCATCCTCTGATTTATTAATCCACAATGCGCCTTCTCCAATCAGCTTGAGCGCACCCCGCTGCTCCAGCTTTCTCGCCACACAGGCATCGTGACCGGTAGCATCAATAACCATCTTTGTTTCCAAAGGTATAGGGTCAAGAGCGGAAATCTCCTTAGGCAGATAGGCAATGGGGCTCCAATTAATCACTACCCCGGCTACCCGGTTATCCTCGCCTACCACCAGGTCTTCCATAAGGGTTAGCTGGAGAAATTTAACCCCGGCATCGCAGGCAGCGCCAATAAGCTTAGAACAGGCATAAGGGGCGTCAGCGACATAAAGACCATCGCTAACCATGGAGTGGGGCACGTTTAGCTCATCAAGAATCCCCTGGGCCGGCGCTCTCAGGGTAACCTTATTCATAAAATAACCACCAATCCAGAAGCCACCACCCAAGTAGTTATTCCTCTCTATAATCAGAACCTTAACCCCGGCTTTGCCCAGCTCTCTGCCGGCAATGAGACCACTGGGGCCAGCCCCAACAATAATAACATCGCTTTGGATATAATCCTCAAACTGTCGCCAAAAGCTACTTGTAATAGCCTTAGCTACCTCTCCTTCTCTTACCGGGTGAAATAGTGCCATTTCAGTTTCTCCTCTCTGTTATCATCTAGAAACCTTTAGGTGAGGTGATGCCCAAGTATTTCTCCATTAGTTCCATAGCACAGAAATCCCCACACATACTACAAGCCACCCCAGCCGAAGCATGCTTACTATGAACTTGACGAGACAGCTCAGGGTCTAAGGACAGCCTGGCTTGCTCCTGCCAATCAAGCTTCTTTCGTGCCAGAGACATCCTCCTATCCCAGTCCTCAGCCCCGTTTACCCCTTTAACTATATCGCCAGCATGGGCGGCAATACGCGAGGCTATCACCCCTTGCCTCACATCTTCGGGGTCTGGTAGAGAAAGATGCTCGGCTGGCGTCACATAGCACAGAAAATCGGTACCGGCAGCGGCAGCGATAGCCCCACCTATAGCCCCGGTGATATGGTCATAGCCAGCGGCAATATCAGTCACCAGTGGACCTAACACATAGAAAGGAGCCCCCTTGCAGATAGCCTTCTCTAACTGAACATTAGCCTCAATCTGGTTCAAGGGTAAGTGCCCCGGACCCTCAACCATTGCCTGAACTCCAGCTTGCTGAGCCCGCTGTACCAATTCCCCGATAATAAGTAGTTCCTCAACCTGGGCTCGGTCGGTAGCATCAGCCAGGCTGCCAGGACGCATCCCATCGCCAAGGCTCAGCGTTACATCAAACTCTCTGGCTATCGCCAGCAGGCGGTCATAATACTCATAGAGGGGATTTTCTCGCTCATTGTGAAGCATCCAGCCTATCAGGAAAGCACCCCCTCGAGATACAACATCGGTTACCCTTCCCTGCTGCTTAAGCTTGGCGATAGCCGACCGGGTTACACCACAATGCACGGTTACGAAATCAACGCCATCGCGAGCATGCTCTTCAATCCCAGCAAATAGGTCATCAACGGTCATTTTGACTATAGCGCCACATCTATCTATCGCCTCAATCCCGGCCTGGTAAATAGGCACCGTTCCTATCGGTACCGAGCTTGCGGCAATAATGGCCCGCCGAATAGCCGATATATCGCCACCGGTGCTCAAGTCCATAACCGTATCTGCCCCTGAGTCGATAGCCACTCGCAACTTTTCCAGCTCGGTGTCAATATTACCAAAGTCAGAAGAGGTTCCGATATTGGCATTGACCTTGGTTTTGAGCCCCTGACCGATGCCACAGGGAACGAGGTTGGTGTGGTTGATATTAGCCGGAATTACTATCGTCCCTTTAGCCACACCCTGCCGAATGAACTCAGCATCCACCCCCTCCTGCTCAGCCACCAGCTTCATTGGCGATGAAATTATACCTTCTTTGGCCAATTCCAGTTGAGTCATATCCACCTCCATAAAAATAGACCAAGGGTTTCAGCGGTTAATACTAGACCCTTGGTCTAGGTTGCTACCGCTTCCCTACGCTCGTATTACCAAGATCAGGTTCCCAGGGTTGGCATCAAATCGCCTCTCAGCTTTTGAGCACCCCTAGCGGTTTGCCTATTAAGTTTACTTTATAATATTAACATAAGAGAATCTGAAACGCAAATGTACCTTGTTATTGGATTATCTACCTCACCCGCTTTATGCACCCTAAAAAATCTTTGATTTTTCAGGGAACCCGCTTTAGATTTTTATTGGTAACCCTATCCCCTTTATCCCCTTCCCCTTGATAAGGGGAAGGGGAATTATTTTTTAGAGGGGCTTCGCCCCTCTAACACCCCCTGATTATTGCTTATAGCCGAGGCTCCGCCTCCCTTTGACTCTCTGTAATATGGATATATATTCCTATCATGAGGGGGAATTATTATGTAAGAGAGGCTTCGCCTCTCTTTAACTCTCCTTACCCCAGCTGCAGGAGCAATGGTATAATGATATTGCTATGGAAAAACTTAGCGCTGGGGCTAGAAAATTAGGGCTGCCGCTTAATCAAAGGCAACTTGAGCAGTTTCATATCTACTATCAAGAGTTGGTAGATTGGAATAAGCGGGTGAACCTTACCCGCATAACTGGTTATGAGGAGGTGCAAATAAAGCACTTCCTTGACTCTCTCACTGTGGCCCTGGCCTGGCAGCCATTGCCACCCAAAGCTGACTTCCGCCTTATTGATGTCGGCACTGGTGCTGGCGTGCCAGGGATACCGCTTAAAATTCTGTTGCCTGATATAAGGCTAGTCCTGCTTGACTCCATAGCCAAAAAGGCAGCCTTTTTACACCACCTCAAACATAAACTTGGGCTGGATAATGTTGAAATCGTAGTTGGTCGGGCTGAAGAAATTGCCCATCAGCCACAATACCGGGAGAACTTTGATATAGTGCTTTCCCGAGGTGTTGCCCCGCTGGCAACTCTGGTTGAATTAACCCTGCCCTTTTGCCTTATTGGCGGTAGCTTTATTGCCCAGAAAAAGGGGGCTACTGACCCAGAAATAAGCCAGGCAGGTAAGGCGATTAGCCTATCCGGGGGGAGGCTGCGGGAGGTGAAACGGGTCAACCTGGAAGAGTTTACCGATGAGCGCCGGTTAGTAATAATTGACAAGGTATCGCCAACGCCTGAGCTATACCCCCGCCGCCCCGGCATACCAGCAAAAAGACCAATCGTGTAACATAAAGAGCCTAAATATGAAAATAAAATATCTCAGCAGTATCTTGGTTTTGTTCCTTCTAATTTTAGCCACTGGTTGTGCTACTCCTGCCACTCCTCTAGTCACCAGGGTGATTGATGGCGACACCATTGAAGTTAACATTGGTAGCACAATGCACAAGGTTCGCTATATTGGCATAGATACGCCAGAACTGGACGATAAGCGAGCCGAATATTGTGCCCTGGCGCAAGAGGCTACTAGATATAATAAGCAGCTAGTAGAAGGAAAAAGCGTTCGGCTGGAGAAAGATGTTTCCGAAATTGACAAATATGGAAGGCTTCTACGCTATGTTTATGTTGATGATATCTTCATCAATGCTGAGCTGGTAAGGCAAGGGCTTGCTTGGGTTAAAGCCTACGAACCTGATACTAAGTACCAGGACACTCTAGACAAAGCCGAGTCAGAGGCAAGGCAGGACAGAATAGGGATTTGGCGAGAGATTCAGCCATCACCACCGATAATAGTTCAAAATGTCCAAATTACTTACATTTTTTATGATGGTCTGGTGCCTAATGTAGAGTCTGATGAATATGTAGAAATCACCAACCTCGGAGACCAACCACAGGAGCTAGCTGGCTGTGTGCTAAGGGATATATCAGAGGGGTATCCATCATTCACTTTCCCACCTTATATCTTGACTCCGGGCCAAAGCATTCGAGTCTATACCAACGAATATCATCCCGAATGGGGAGGATTCAGTTTTGAATATAGCCGAGCCATTTGGAACAACAGCGAACCTGATGTAGCTGTGCTCTACGATAACCAGGGTAATGAGGTCTCTCGAAAGAGTTATTAATTAGTAAAACATTCCCTAACCATTGAGCAAGGATTATAAAGCTGTTTTTTAACGGTAGCTTGAAGGGGCTTCACCCCTTTAAAACTTATACTTCCCCCCCTTCAAAGGAGAGGGGGATAAAGGGGGTGAGGTAGACAAAGAGGTTGATAAACAAGCTAAACCAGAGTAAAATATATTTATGACAAAAGTAGCGAGGTTACAGTAAAGGAGACGTAAAAACGTGGAAAGTGGCACATGGAAGGTTAAAGCTGGGCTGGCTCAAATGCTGAAAGGCGGGGTGATTATGGATATAATCAACGCCGACCAAGCCAAGATTGCCCAGGAGGCTGGTGCTTGTGCTGTGATGGCACTGGAGAGGGTCCCAGCCGATATTCGCACTGCTGGTGGTGTGGCTCGCATGGCTGACCCAGCGATTATTGAAGCCATTATGAAAGCCGTTTCCATACCGGTAATGGCTAAGTGCCGCATCGGTCACTTTGTGGAGGCTCAAGCATTGGAGGCTATTGGTGTAGACTATATTGATGAGTCTGAAGTGCTTACCCCGGCTGATGAATCACACCATATCTGGAAGCACGACTTTAAGGTTCCTTTTGTCTGCGGCTGCCGTGACCTGGGTGAAGCCCTGCGTCGTATCGGTGAGGGGGCAGCTATGATTAGAACCAAGGGTGAGGCTGGCACGGGCAATATTGTAGAGGCAGTCAGGCATATGCGAGCGGTAATGGACGGTATCCGCAGGCTGGTAAACACACCTCAGGACGAGTTGATGACACAGGCTAAGGAAATGGGTGCCCCCTTTGAACTGGTAGAGGAGATACATAGAACCGGGAAACTGCCGGTGGTCAATTTTGCCGCTGGCGGAGTGGCTACTCCGGCCGATGCGGCCCTAATGATGCAGCTAGGTGCTGAGGGTGTCTTTGTTGGTTCAGGTATATTTAAATCCAGCAACCCAGAGGTTAGAGCCAGGGCAATTGTCAAAGCGACTACCCACTTTCAAGACCCAGAAATCATCGCTGAGGTCTCCAAAAACCTGGGCCAAGCCATGCCCGGATTAGATATAAAACAAATCCCGCCTGAGGAACTGCTGGCATCTAGAGGATGGTAGTATGAGAATAGGTGTCCTTGCCTCGCAAGGAGCCTTTGCTGAGCATATAGATATATTGCACCAACTAGAGGTAGAGGCACTGCCCGTCCGCCTGCCCTCAGAACTTAGGGGCTGGGGCGGGCTAATTATACCCGGAGGCGAAAGCACCTCTATTAGCCGGTTGATGCTGGATTATAACCTGGTGAGCGAGATAAGAAACCTAGCTAAGAGCGGTCTGCCAATACTTGGCACCTGTGCCGGTATGATACTTCTAGCCAAGGAGATTTTAGATTCTGATGTAGAACCTCTGGAGCTAATGGACATAACAGTTAGACGTAACGCCTTTGGTCGACAAAAGGAGAGCTTTGAAACTGAACTCATAATACCAGTGCTGGGCGAAAAGCCCTTTCCCGGTGTATTCATTCGAGCCCCCATAATTGAGCAGTCAAATAGTGAAGTAGAAATATTAACCAGGTTAACTAATGGTACTGGCGTAGCTGCCAGGCAAGGAAAGATACTAGCTTCTGCTTTTCATCCTGAGCTGACTAACGACCTGAGATTTCATCAATATTTCCTGAATATCGTAGCCGAAGGAACAAATTCAGGTTAAAGGGGAATGGGTTTGCAAAAGGTAATTACCGATGACCTAGACGCTTTGCTTGACATTTTACCGCCCCATATTCGCCAGCCATTATGCCAGCGAAGCGACAACAGCGAACTGCTGGAAGTAGTCCTAGACCTAGGTCGCCCCTCCGAAGCCCGCTTCCCCCAGCGAGAAGTAGTCCTCAGCCCCCAAGAGGCCAGTGAACAGGACATTGACTACGTGGTCTCACGCATCGGTAGCTTCGGCGATGACAATCGGGCTGGAATTGAGCGCACTTTACACCGCATCTCAGCTATCCGCAACCGTGAGGGGCAAATTGTCGGGCTTACCTGTCGGGTGGGTCGAGCGGTGTTTGGCACCATAAAAATTATTGAAGACCTTGTCCAATCAGGCAAGAGCATCTTATTGCTCGGTCGTCCCGGGGTAGGCAAAACAACGATGCTACGCGAGGTCGCCCGGGTACTAGCCGACGACTTTAATAAACGGGTTATCATCGTTGACACCTCAAATGAAATTGCCGGCGATGGTGATATTCCCCACCCGGCTATCGGACACGCCCGGCGGATGCAGGTAACTACCCCCACCAAGCAGCACGCAGTGATGATTGAAGCCGTAGAAAACCACATGCCTGAGGTAATCGTTATTGATGAGATGGGTACTGAGCTTGAGGCTCAGGCAGCGCGAACCATCGCCGAGCGTGGAGTCCAGCTAATCGGTACCGCTCACGGTAACACGCTGGAAAATCTGATAATGAACCCCACCCTGTCCGACCTTATCGGCGGTATTCAGAGCGTAACCCTGGGTGATGAAGAGGCCAAGCGGAGGGGGACACAGAAGTCCATACTGGAGCGCAGGGCACCGCCTACCTTTGATATCGTGGTTGAAATCCAGGAGTGGGACAAGGTAGCAATTCAACCCGATGTTAGCCAGGCGGTTGATGCTACCCTACGTGGTCAACCTATAGCTACCGAGACTCGCTGGCTGGATGAGACGGGAGAGGTCAGGGTGGAAAAGACGGAGCCGGTTATTACCACCAAAAAAACAGCCAGACGCAAGCCGCTAGTCAAAGGAAGCAAAATACCCAAGCTCTACCTCTTCGGTGTAAATCGGGGTCGACTGGAGCAGATAGCCGGGGAGAGGCAATTAACTCCAGATATAGTTAACAACCTAAATGATGCCAACCTGTTTGTCACTTCTAAAAGCTACTATCGGCGAAGGCCGCAAAAAATCAGGGATGCTGAAGCCGCTAACCTGCCTATCTATGTCCTGAGAAGCAACACACCACATCAAATCAGACAGCTACTGGGTGAGCTTTATCCTACAGAAATCGTAGATAAGACAAGCCCGCTTAAGCTTGCCCTCAGTGAGGCTGAAGAAGCCGTTACCAGGGTCAAGAATGGTCAGGGAGCGGTAGAGCTCAGCCCTCAGAGCGCCTATATCCGGCGCTTACAGCACCTCATCGCCCAGCGCAGCGACCTGGCCTCACACAGCTCCGGCCGAGACCCCAACCGACGGGTCAGGATTTTTAAAGAACAGACAAGGGTGTAAACTATTCTTCTTTTTATCACCTTTGATGGTTGACTTGCTAGTAATGCGAACAGTTAAGGGAGGCAAAGGAACGAGAAATGGAGGAAGATAAGAAACCCGTGCACGGGCAAATCCGTATAGATGAGGATGGTAGACCAGCGGTCTGGGTAGAGAAAAGTATGTCGGGAAACCCCAGAAAAACGGATACTATTACGCCAGACAGCGTACGGGACCCCCAGATAGCGAAACTGGAACACGAGGTGCGAAGGGCGAAGAGGATGAGATGGGTTTTCCTTGCAGGTGGGCTTATAGGCGGTGTTCTTATTAGCAAGGCTTTGCAAGCACCATGGTGGTAAAGAATAGAAAGAGAAAAGTGGGAGGGCTAGATTTTGACCTAGTAGTCATTGAGAGGGTGAGCGTTTATAAGGAGGAGACAAGGGTATAAACCATGGCTCTATTCATAACCTTTGAGGGGGGAGAGGGGTGTGGCAAGAGTGTTCAAGCCAGGGGGCTATATAGAAGGCTATCTGAGTTAGCCATTCCCGTAGTCCTGACCCACGAACCGGGTGGGACATCTCTGGGTAAGAAGCTGGCCCGCTGGCTGAAGTGGGCACAGGATACCGGGATATCACCACTGGCTGAGCTACTGCTGTTTAACACCTGCCGCACCCAACTGGTGGACGAGGTCATCCGCCCTAATCTGGAAAAGGGGAAGGTGGTTATCAGCGACCGCTATGCTGACTCCACCACTGCTTATCAAAGCTACGGGCGAGGACTAGATTTAGAAATGGTCAAGGCGATTAATAATACCGCTACTCAGGGACTGAAACCTGACCTGACAGTCCTGCTGGATATGCCAGTTGAGGCAGGGCTTGCCCGCAAAACGAAAGAAAGGCAAGACCGCTTTGAGCGGGAGAATATAGCCTTCCACCAAAGGGTAAGAAAGGGCTACCTCAAGCTGGCAGCCAGTGACCCGGAACGGTGGCTGGTAATAGATGCCAGCCAATCCAGAAAGAAAATAGCCGAGATTATCTGGCAAAGGGTAAGCCAACTGCTTTCCCAGCGAGGTTTGAGACATGAGTAGGCAGCGAGTTGCGGTGGCTATGAGTGGCGGGGTGGACTCGTCACTAGCTGCCGCCCGGCTGAAAGAAGCTGGCTATGATGTTAGCGGCGTTTATATGCAACTATGGGCAGACCACAATATCTCAGATTTAGACCACACCTGCCAGCTCCTGGATATCCCTCTCCATAAGCTCAACTTTGAGACCGAGTTTAGAAGTCTGGTTATTGACTACTTCTGCCGTGAGTATAGTCTGGGGCGAACACCAAATCCCTGCACTACCTGTAATCAGCACATCAAATTCGGTCTCCTCCTTGACCGAGTACTGGAAATGGGGGCTGACTACTTAGCCACCGGGCACTATGCCCGAATTGAGCACTCACCGAACGGCTACAGCCTGTTAAAGGCAGTTGACACGACCAAAGACCAATCCTATTTCCTCTACACCCTGGGGCAAAAGGAACTTCAACATTTGCTGCTGCCTTTAGGCAACCTCCACAAAGCCGAGGTAAGGAGACTCGCCACGGAACGGGTCTTGCCTACCAGCAGTCGGCATGACAGCCAGGACGTTTGCTTCATCCCTGATAATGACTATCGGTCATTTATCGCCCAACATATCCCCATCAAACCTGGAGACATTATTGATGTTGAGGGCAAGGTTTTAGGTAAACACAATGGTTTAGCCCAATATACTATAGGGCAAAGGCAGGGCTTGGGGCTTGCCTCAAATGAGCGCCTATATGTGCTCAGATTTGATGTTGCCAATAATAGATTAGTGGTCGGCACCAGAGACCATCTATTAAGTAATAGACTCCTGGCCACTAAGCTAAGCTGGGTGTCAGGCAAAGCCCCCCAACAGCCAATCAATGTAACGGCTAAAATTCGCTATAAATCACCCGAGGCGGCGGCAAAACTATACATTCACGATGGGAGAGCTGAGGTGCAGTTTCTCAAACCTCAGAGGGCAATTACTCCCGGGCAAACCGTAGTATTCTATCAGGGTGACGCTGTCCTGGGCGGGGGAATAATAGAAGATGCCGAATAGGCTTCAGAAACCAACCTTTGCTGAGGAAGAATTGTTGATAGCGCAAGGTTACCAGCTTATCGCTGGGGTTGATGAGGTTGGGCGGGGTGCCCTGGCTGGACCGGTAGTAGCTGCCGCCGTCATTCTGCCCTGTGGCATAGAGGCTCCCTGGCTCGACCAGGTAAAAGACAGCAAGCAGCTGAGCCCGACCAAACGTGAACTCCTGTTTCATAATATCCATCAAATAGCCATCTCCATAGGCATTAGCCTGGCTCCTCCTGAGGTAATAGATGCCCAGGGTATAATTAAGGCGACGCGGTTGGCTATGAAGTTAGCTATTGACCGGCTTTCACCACCGCCTGAGTCTCTCCTCATAGACTATATGCGTCTTCCCGAGGTGCCACTGCCTCAAAAGGGGATAACCAACGGTGACAGGCTATGCTTCTCCATTGCCTGCGCTTCCATCATGGCTAAAGTGGCTCGAGACCGTCTGATGATAGGGTTTAATAGAATTTACCCTGGCTATGGATTAGCCCAACACAAAGGCTATGGCACCGAGAAGCATCTCTCCTGCCTTCGCCGCCTGGGACCATGCCCTATCCACCGCCAATCTTTCAAACCAGTCAGGGATATAATTGAGGTATTTAGCAACCTATCCCCCTGACCCCCTTCCCTTAATAAGGGAAGGGGGAGTGTAGGTAAGAGAGGGGCGAAGCCCCTCTCTAAAACCTCTTCCCCCTCTCCTTTGAAGGAGAGGGGGATAAAGGGGGTGAGGTTGATAAAATAATGTATAATCCACTAAGAAAGATGAAGCGTCGAGACACTGGTATTCTAGGTGAAAAACTAGCCAAGGGTTTCCTTAAGAAGCGAGGCTACCGTATCTTAGAAACTAACTACCGCTGTCCTCAAGGAGAGATTGATATTGTCGCCAAGCACAAAGACTCCCTGGTCTTTATTGAGGTGAGAGCTAAAAAGAGCTCGGAATTCGGCAGTCCTGAGGAGTCAATCACACCAGCCAAGAGAGAAAGGATGAAGGCTACGGCTGCCCACTATCGGCAGACCCATAATAATTTACCACCGCTATGGCGCATTGATGTTGTAGCCGTAGAACTAGACCAGAATGGGAAGCTATCACGAATTGAACTCATTGAAAATGCGGTAAGCGAATCTTGAAGCTGTCCGCTTTACTCTCCAATTTGGCTATGCTAGAATTAACTGCTAAGGAACTACAGATATGCCTTCACCGGAAGCAATATCAGGACAAACACTACGCATTATTGATGCCAATTTGAACCGTATTGGTGAGGGGCTTCGCCTTCTTGAAGACACAGCCCGCTTACTGCTTAATGATGCCAGTCTAACTCAGCAGCTAAAAACTATACGCCACGAGCTAGTAACAGGCGACCCGTCGTTTAACCAACAGCTCCTTCAGGCTCGAAACTCAGAGGGTGACGTTGGTATTAATATTGAAGCTCCGGAGCAGGAGAAGCCGAGAGAGCTACCGCTAATGGTAGTGGCTAACTCCAGAAGGGTTCAGGAGTCACTGAGAACTGTGGAGGAGCTGGCTAAGCTCCCGGGCATTACCCCTAAGTTAAACTCAGAGAAGTTCAAACAAGCCCGGTTTAATCTTTACACAATAGAGCGAAATTTACTGTCCAGGCTACTCCGCCAGGATAAGATAAAGCATATACCCGGGCTTTACGCCATTATAGATACCCAAGCCCTGAAGGGACGCAGTCACCTTGAAGTGGCCAGTCAGATAATCCGTGGTGGAGCCAAGACAATTCAACTGCGCGATAAGCTCCTGAGTAAAAAGGAACTGCTACCTATCGCTCAACAGCTTAAAGAGCTATGCGTTGAGCATAATGTGCTTTTTATCGTAAATGACTACCCTGATATAGCCCTGGCCGCCGATGCCGATGGACTGCACCTGGGGCAGAATGACCTGCCCACCAGGGTAGCCGGTAAACTACTGCCGATAGATAAAATTCTGGGTTGCTCAACAACTACTGTAGACCAGGCTGTTACCGCTGAATCTGAGGGGGCTGACTACATTGCCGTCGGCTCAATATATCCGACTACCTCCAAAGGAACGGCCAAGGTTATTGGTCTCGACGGGCTACGCCAAATCAGACAGGCAGTAAGCTTGCCCCTGGTGGCTATTGGTGGCATTACACAAGATAATGCGGCTGAAGTTATAGCGGCCGGGGCTAGTTCAGTAGCCGTAATTAGCGCTATACTTCAGGCTGAGTCTCCAGAAGAGGCAGCCCGACAAATAGTAGCCAGAATTGAGGCGCAAAGTGAGTAGACTAACCGATAATTTAGATTCAATTGCTGACCAGATTCGGCTGAGCTTTTCCGCCAAAGATACCGCCCGAGAAAAGGTGCTACCCTTATGTCGTGAGGTAATCCGCTACTGCAGCAACGCTATTCGTGCTGTGCACCGCCAGGAGTTTGACCAGGCTAAAGGACTGCTTCAATCAGCCCGCAACCTGCTTAACCAGGCAAAGCAAGCTATTGCTGATTACAGTGAGCTTAGCAGCACCGGCTTTATCAGAGATGCTCAGAAGGAGTTTGCTGAAGGAAGTATCACCCTGGCCCTGGTAACCGGAAACCAACCGCCTACCCCCGATGAACTGGGCATTGACTTCACCGCCTACCTGAACGGACTGGGTGAAGCGGTAGGCGAGCTAAGGCGTTACCTCCTGGATAGCATGAGAAAGGGTGACCTGTCACGAGGTGACGAATTACTATCAGCTATGGATGATATTTACAATATTTTAGTTACTATGGACTTCCCTGATGCTATAACCGGTGGTCTACGCCGCACCACTGATAGGGTCAGAGGCATCCTAGAGAAGACGCGCAGTGACCTAACACTAGTTATCAGGCAAAAAGCCCTTGAGGAAAGGTTGGGTGAATTCGAAGACAATCTTCGGTAGATGGCTAGACTAATTTTATTAGCTGGATGCGAGCGTAAATAATGAACCCAATGATAGTGGCCGTAATATGTGGTGCTTCAGGACTTGGTCTTGCCGGTTTCATGGCTCGTTATGTATTGAAACAGGACCAAGGCTCACCGAGGATAAGGGAAATATCAGCCGCCATTAAAGAGGGTGCCTTAGCCTTTCTGGGTCGAGAGTATAAAGTCCTGCTTATATTCGTGGCGGTGGTGGCTGTTGTTCTCGGTCTCGTGCCTACACTCGGTTGGTGGGTAACTCTGGCTTTCGTTTTCGGTGCCGGTTGCTCGGCTCTAGCTGGCTATCTTGGTATGAACATGGCCATCAGAGCCAACTCCAGAACTGCTACCGCCGCCCAAAAGAGCCTAAATGATGGCTTGAGGGTCTCCTTCCGCAGCGGAGCAGTAATGGGACTGTGTGTGGTTGGCATCGGTATCCTTGGTCTGAGTATCCTCTACTTTGCCTTCCACGGCAATCCTGACTTTCTAAAGATTATCCCTGGCTTTGGCTTCGGTGCCTCATCGGTAGCCATATTTGCCAGAGTCGGCGGTGGCATATTCACCAAGGCCGCCGACACCGGGGCTGATATAGTCGGCAAGGTTGAGAAGGGAATCCCCGAGGATGATCCGCGAAATGCAGCCGTTATCGCTGATTTCGTTGGCGACAATGTCGGTGATGTGGCTGGTATGGGTGCCGACCTCTTTGAATCCTATGTTGATTCAATTATTGCCACCATGGCACTAGGGACGATAGCCGCTTTCTCAATTACCCTGGGCAAACCACTAGTACCCAATATGGCTACCGCCTGGTTTCTACCCATGATGGTTGCCGCCGGGGGTATTGTAGCCTCCATTATTGGGATATTCCTGGTCAGGGTTGGTAAAAAGGTAAAGATGGGAGCGTTGCTCAATGCCCTCCGCCGGGGCACATTCTCAGCATCAATCCTCACCGCTGTTTTTGCTTTCATAGCAGTTCGTCTGCTTAACGCTGATATTGGCATATTCTGGGCTATCCTAGCTGGTCTCGTTGCCGGCGTCTTAATTGGAGAGAGCACCAATTACTTCACCTCCTATTCCTACAAACCAACACTCCAAATCTCAAAAGCATCCCAAACTGGAGCCGGGACACTTATAACTAGAGGCTTTGCCACTGGTCTGATGAGCACCTTACCCCCTATTATTCTGGTAGTAGCCGCCATTATGATTGCCCATCACTTTGCCGATATCTACGGTATTGCTATGGCTGGGGTTGGTATGCTATCAACCCTGGGCATACAGGATGCCACCGATGCCTACGGACCGGTAGCCGATAACGCCGGGGGAATAGTTGAGATGTCAGACCTACCTCCCGAAATCAGGGAACGAACCGATGCCCTAGATTCGCTGGGTAATACTACCGCCGCCACCGGTAAAGGCTTCGCTATTGGCGCCGCTGGACTTACCGCCCTAGCCCTGCTGCTGGCTTATACCCAGGCAGTAGGCATTAAATTTGCTGCGATTAGCTTACTTGACCCCCATGTTATTGTCGGCATCCTACTAGGAGTCATGCTACCAGCTATTTTCTGTGCCATGACCCTGAATGCTGTCGGCAAGACCAGCTTTTCCATAGTTAATGAGGTTCGGCGGCAATTTCGTGAGATAAAAGGGCTGATGGAGGGAAAGGCCAAGCCTGAGTACGGAAAATGTGTGGATATCTGCACAAGAGACGCCATAAAGCAAATGATTGCCCCCGGCGTAATGACAATAGTGGTGCCCATCATCATCGGACTCATATTGGGACCTCTTGCCCTGGGCGGATTCTTAATCGGAGCTGTTGGTAGTGGTTTCATACTAGCTATTACCTTTGCCAATGCTGGCGGCGCCTGGGACAATGCCAAGAAATGGATAGAGAGAGGCGCTTTTGGGGGCAAGGGCTCAGAGGCTCATAAAGCGGCAGTTGTCGGTGATATGGTGGGTGACCCCATGAAAGATACCGCAGGACCGTCCTTGAATATCATGATAAAGCTAATGTCAATAGTAGCTCTGGTTCTGGCACCGGTCCTGGTTGCCTTTGGCGGGATAATTTAGAAGCAAGGTTAACCGCTCAGGAAGGGATTACCCTTCCGCTCAGCACCGATAGTAGTAGCTGCTCCGTGACCGGAGTAAACAACAGTATTATCGGGTAGAGTCATCAGCTTGGTCTGAAGGCTATTCATCAGCTGGCTGTAATTACCACCAGGGAGGTCAGTCCGACCGATACCATAATTGAACAGGGTATCACCGCTGAACACTACCCCCTCCCCCAGCAAACAAATACCCCCCGGGGTATGACCCGGGGTATGAAGAACCTCAAAATGCAAATCGCCAATATCCAGGCTCTCTCCACCTTTAAGTAATCTGTCTGGGGGAGGTGGAGTGGGATAAGAAAGACCGAAGGCTACAGCTACGAGCCGGTCCTGGAGATGCGCAACATCATCACCATGAATAGCCACCTCAGCGCCAGTGGCTTCCTTAACCTCTTTTAAGGCACCGATATGGTCTATATGCCCGTGGGTTAATACAATAAACTTTATGTCAAGTTTCAAATCCTTGACCTTGTTCAAGATTCTCCCCGCCTCATCACCGGGGTCAATTATCATCCCCTCCTTATTAGATTCAGAGCCCACGATATAGCAGTTAGAAGCAAACGGTCCTACTACCACTTTGTCAACAATCACCTTACACCCCCTAGCTAACCTAGATTTACATTCTACCATTAACCAAAGGCTAACGCCAAGAATCATCAACGGTATTAAGGACTTTGCAATACTTGGTATTTTCAGCTACAATCTTACCAAATATAACTTCTAAGGAGTATAGTGTGACCAAACCGACACCAATCAAGGTTGATATGGAAAAGCTCGTCTCCCTCTGCCAGCGGCGGGGTTTCATCTTCCCCGGCAGTGAAATCTATGGCGGCCTGTCTAGCTGTTGGGACTATGGCCCCCTGGGAGTAGAACTAAAGCGGAATATTAAACAAGCCTGGTGGCGAGCTGTGGTTCAGGAACGCGACGATATAGTTGGTCTGGATGCCAGCATCCTGATGCACCCTCAGACGTGGGAAGCCAGCGGACACCTTAAGGGGTTTACCGACCCACTGGTAGAATGTAAGAGCTGCCACTTGAGATGGCGGGTTGATGATTTAGCCGGCGATAGTTGTCCTTCCTGCGGTGGTGAATTAACCGAGCCTCGCCTGTTCAACCTGATGTTCAAGACCTTTATGGGCCCCATTGAGGATGAAGCCAGTGTCGTTTACCTGCGTCCGGAAACAGCTCAGGGTATGTTCGTTAACTTTGAGAATGTGCTTGATACCACCAGGAAGAGGCTGCCCTTCGGCATGGCTCAGATAGGTAAAGCCTTCCGCAACGAGATTACTACCGGCAACTTTATCTTCCGCAGCCGGGAATTTGAGCAGATGGAAATTGAGTTTTTTGTTAAACCGGGGAGTGATAAGGAATGGTTTGACTACTGGCTTGAGGAGCGTTTCAACTGGTATGTGAAATTGGGTATCAAAAAGGAAAACCTCAAGTTGCGCCAACACATGAAACATGAACTGGCTCACTATGCCAAGGCGTGCTATGACATTGATTACCTGTTCCCTATGGGCTGGGCTGAATTAGAAGGTATTGCCAATCGGGGCGATTTTGACCTTGTCCAGCATGCTAAGTATAGTGGCAAGAGTCTGGACTACTTTGATGAAGAGACTAAAGAGCATATTATCCCCTATATCATTGAGCCTTCGGCGGGGGTAGACCGTTCGGCTCTGGCTTTCCTGTGCGATGCCTATGATGAGGAGCTAGCCGGGGGGGAACTAAGGGTGCTACTTCACCTCCACCCCATCCTGGCTCCCATCAAGGTAGCCATATTGCCTTTAAGCAGACGAGAGAAACTGGTAGCCCTAGCCAAGCAGATACACGCCGACCTGCGCCAATGCTGGATGGTGGACTATGACGATGCCCAGAGTATTGGGCGCCGTTACCGGCGTCAGGATGAGATTGGCACTCCTTTCTGCCTTACCGTTGACTTCCAATCGCTGGAAGATGAACAGGTCACCATTCGCGAACGGGATACTATGAACCAGATTAGGCTACCCATAGCCGAACTAAGGAGGACATTACAAGCCAAGCTGGAAGGCGAAGACTTCTTCGTCCTGCCCCCCGGCGGCAGGATATGGAAGGAAGGAGAAAGTGTCTAAGTTCAGATAACTTTCTTTGGAGGAGGAAGCGATGGAAAAGTCAATAATTATCATTGGGGCCGGAATCGCCGGCCTGTCCGCAGGGTGCTACGGCCAGATGAACGGTTACCGCACCCAGATTTTTGAGATGCAGAACAAGCCTGGTGGACTGTGTACTTCCTGGAAACGCAAGGGCTATACAATTGACGGCTGTTTACACTGGTTACTAGGTTCCGGGCCGGGAAGTTCCTTCTACCATCTCTGGGAAGAGTTGAGCGCGGTGCAAGGACGGCGTATGGTCAACCATGAGGAGTTCATGCGGGTTGAAGGCAAGGCAGGCAAAGTCTTCATCGTCTACACCGACATTAACCGCCTGGAGCAGCATATGAAAGAGCTGGCTCCGGAGGATACCAATGTCATCGAAGAGTTCGTCAGCGGGGTGCGTACCTGCACTCACTGGGATATGCCTATAGAAAAAGCACCTGAGTTATATAGCACCGTTGACGGGCTTAAGCTGTTTAAGATGCTTCCCCTCTTAAGGTTTATGAAAAAATGGAGGACGGTTACGACTCGGGATTTTGCCCAACGCTTCAAAAATCCCTTCCTGCGCCAGGCTTTCCTCATCGCCTTCGTGGACCTCCCCGGGTTTCTACTGGTGGGTATGCTTATGAGTCTTGCCTGGATGCACCAAAAAATAGCCGGCTACCCGGTGGGTGGCTCCTTAGAGTTTGCCCGAGCTATTGAACGGCGTTACCTTGACCTTGGAGGTGAGATTCACTATAAGTCACCGGTCACCAAGATATTGGTGGAAAATGACCAGGCAGTTGGTCTGCGGCTGGCTGACGGTGCTGAATACCGCAGCGACATCGTCATCTCCGCCGCCGATGGTCACACCACCATATTTAACATGCTGGATGGGAAGTATATCAACGACGAAATCCAGGGCTACTATGACCAGTTCCCTATCTTCCCGCCCTTAACTCAAATAGCCCTGGGCGTAGCCCGCTCATTCGACGAGCTACCCCATCTGGCGACAGGGATAAACTACCCCCTCGATAAGCCGGTTACTATTGGTGGGCAGGAGTTGAAGCGACTGCCAGTACATATTTACAACTTTGACCCCAGCCTGGCACCGGCGGGCAAGACCGTGTTGAAAGTTATGTTAAATTCTGATTATGAGTACTGGAAGCAGTTAAAGCAAGACCCTGAGCGCTATAAAGCGGAGAAGGAGCAGACCGCCGACAAAGTGATTGCCCTCCTTGACCGACGTTTCCCGGGGCTGGCAGCTCAGGTGGAGATGTGTGATGTAGCCACGCCCGTGACCTGGGAGCACCACACCGGCAACTGGCAGGGTAGCGGTGAGGGATGGCTAATTACAAAAAAGACTCTTCTCATGCGCATGAGCAAGACCCTGCCCGGACTTAAGAACTTCTATATGGCAGGGCAATGGGTTCATCCAGGCGGTGGCGTGCCTACGGCGGCTATGTCAGGCCGCTGGGTAACTCAGATTATCTGCCATCAGGATAAGAGACCATTTGTCACCACGACTCCGTAAGGAGAGTCAAAGAGAGCCAAAGCCTCTCTTATATAACTATTCCCCCTTCCCCTTATCAAGGGGGAGGGGGATACAGGGGGATGGGGTTACCAAAGATAAAGCTATGTTATCTCTTGAGATTGCTTCGTCGCTGACGCTTCTCGCAAAGACATGAGACTAATCTAAAGGGGGAGAGGTTGAAAATACTTCACTTTGCTGACCTTCACCTTGGTGTTGAATCTTACGGGCGAATTGACCCGGCTACCGGGTTATCCTCGCGCCTCCTTGACTTCCTATCTACTCTTGACCAGGTTGTAGACTACGCCCTGGAAAATAAGGTAGACCTTGTCCTCTTCTGCGGCGATGCCTACAAGAGTCGTGAGCCCAGCCAGACCCAGCAACGGGAATTTGCCAGACGCATTAATCGCCTGTCCACCAACGGCGTCCCCATCTTCCTCCTCGTCGGCAACCACGACCTGCCCAATGCTATCGGTCGGGCGACCACCACCGAGATTTTTGATACCCTGACCATTAAGAATGTTTACGTCTCCAACCGCCCTGATATCTACCACATCCCAACTAACAGCGGGACGGTTCAAATAGCCTCCCTGCCCTGGCTGAGACGGAGTGCTTTATTAACCAAAGACGAGAGCAAAAATCTTAACTTTGCCCAGATTAATCAAAGACTGGGGGAGGTGTTAACCAATATTATTGAGGCTAACACCTCGAAACTTGACCCTGGACTGCCGTCTATACTGGCGGCCCATGTCTGGGTATCAGGGGCACAGGTAGGCTCAGAGCGGTTAATGACTATCGGGCAGGAGCATGTATTGCTGCTAAGCAATGTTGCCAAGCCGGCTTTTGATTACATCGCCCTGGGTCACATCCACAAGCACCAGATCCTATCCCAGAACCCACCGGTAGTTTACTCCGGTAGCCTGGAGCGGCTGGACTTCAGCGAGGAGGAAGATGACAAGGGGTTCTACGTGGTAGACATTGAGCCGGATAAAGAAACCGGTAACAGGCGGGTCTCTTTTGATTTTCACCCGGTAATCGGGCGTCGGTTTCTGACCATCAGCGTTACTATTGAGCCACAAGATATTAACCCCACCTCAACCGTACTCCAGGCAATTAATAAGTATGAAAGCAATGTCAGGGATGCCATAGTAAGACTAAACATTAGCCTGCCCGCCGAGATTGAGGGTCAGCTCAGGGATAATGACATCAGGAATGCCCTAAAAGAAGCCCATCACATTACCATTGCCAAGGATATTGAGCGGGAGGCACGGCTTAGACTGGGAGGATGGACAGCCGAGGAAATAACCCCCCTTGACGCCCTAAAAGCCTACCTGGAATCAAAAAAAACATCTCCAGAGCGAACTAAAATTCTGCTCCAATACGGAGAGAAGCTAATCCAGGAGCGCAAGACTAAGTAAGGACAAATGTAGCCATTTAACAAAGGAGGTATCTCAATGGCACAACGAAAATCGTCCAAGAAAGAGCCACAAATTCTGGAAATGCCGCCGCAAAAGATGGCGGTGGTATATGGCAAAGGCGCTCCGGATAAGGTCTTCCCTGAACTTATGCCTGCCCTCTACGGCTCAGTCTACACGCTAAAGTTTGACCTCAAGAAGAAGGGACTGCCCACCTTCAAGGTCAGCGGACTCCGTGCCCGCTATCCCGATGCCCATCTTGTTCCCAAAGAGGAATGGACACATATTATTGCTCTGCCCATCCCCGAGGATACCACCTCCCTACCCCAGAAAGTCCCCGGGGTTGAGGTCAAGGTTGAGACCTGGGAATACGGCACTGTAGCCCAGATTCTTCACCTCGGAGCTTATGAAGAAGAGGGTCCCACCGTTGACCGCCTGCACCAGTTCATTAAAGAAAGCGGCTATGAAATAGCCGGTGTCCACGAGGAAGAATACCTCACCACCCCCGACGCCAAAGTCCCCAAGACCCTCATCCGGTATGTGGTGAGGAAGAAGTAGATGTAATTAATATAATGGGTATTCAACCCCTCACTTAATCAACCTAAACTGGTTGACATCCTCGGACCCACTACTTATCCTGCGGTGGCATGATGTGTGACCTGAATTGCTGCATCCGCCATTCTTTGAGATATCGGACGATGTCATCGTCGCTGAGGTCGTACCAGTAGCGATAGAAATCGGACACATAGAACTTGGGCATGAAACTCGTATAACAAGTCACTACCTTGTCGGCAACCTTTTCTACACGCTTCACTGCCATTGCCGAGGCCACCGGAACAGCAACAACTACTTCCTTCGGCTGACGATGGCGCACCGATTGCACTGCGGCCATCATGGTGAAGCCTGAAGCCAATCCGTCATCTATGATTATCGCTGTCCTGCCATTTACTCTAACCGGCGGTCGGTCTCCTTTGTAGAGGAGGCTCCGCTGCTTAATCTCAGCCCTTACTTTGCTCGCCTCATACTCTATCTGCTGCCGGCTCAAGTCGATTTTCCTTACTGCTTCCTCATTGAGGATAACCGTGCCATCGTCAGCAGCAGCGCCAATGCCACCTTCGGGGTTAAGAGATATGGGAATTTTACGGGAGATAATAAGGCCAAGGTCAGCTTCAAGCGCGCTGGCTACTTCCAACGCTACCGGCACACCCCCGTTAGGGATAGCAAGTACCACAACAGACTGACCACTATACCCGCGCAGCTCCGTGGCTAGCCGTCTACCAGCATCATGGCGGTTCTCAAACATAGTTTGTGATGCACCCAAATACGATTGTTCCCCTTATTTATTATTTTGCCCAATCCATCCACAGGCACAACACTTCCTATTTAAGCAGCCTAAACTCATTGACATCGACCAGGCCGAGGTCGGTGAGGCGCAGTTCGGGGATTACCGGTAGAGCCAGGAAGGAAAGAGTGGAGAAGGGCGATTTTAGAGTGGTGCCTAAGTCCCTGGCGAGCTGCTCCAGCTTTTCCAGCTTATCTACCACTACCTCTAATGGTTGGTCGGATAATAACCCAGCGATAGGCAACGCCAGGCTGGCTAATACCCTGCCCTCAGCCGCCACTACCAGACCACCGTTTAACCTCTCAATCTCTTTAACCGCAATAAATATGTCCTTATCATTAGTCCCGACGGCAATAATATTATGGGAATCATGGGCAATGGAGGAAGCCAGAGCCCCCTTCTTCAAGCCGAAGCCCTTAACCAGCCCCAGGCCGATATTACCCGTAGCCTTGTGCCTCTCCACTACCACCAGCTTCAGAATATCCCGACCGGTATCAGGCACAATAACACCATCTAAGACCTTGACCCTTTCCATCCTTTTCCTGGTAATTATCTGGTCAGGGACAATCTCAATCACCGGCCCGGTTTCTCCCGAGGCTAAAAGCTTCAATGCCTCTATATTGAAGGGCTTAATATTCACCGTATTGGCTAGCCCCCGGCTAGCCTGATATAAGGGGAACAGGGGTTTCCCCTGTCTGGCTACCAGGCGACCCCGGTAGAAGACCATATCTACTGAGAGGTTAGACAGTTCGTCAATGACAATTAGATTAGCCTGATAGCCAGGGGCGATAGCTCCCAGCCTGTCTAGCCTGAAATACTCGGCGGGATTAATCGTCGCCAGCTGAATTGCCCGCACCGGGTCAAGACCGCGCTTTATTGCCTTGCGCACCACAGCATCAATATCCCCGTCCCTGAGCAGGTCAAGGCAACTACGGTCATCAACGACAAACATACACCGTTTATAGGTCTTATCGGTAACCAGGGGAAACAGAGCATCCAGGTTCTTCTCGGAAGAGCCCTCCCTAATCATGACATACATCCCCCGCCTTAGCTTCTCCCTAGCCTCCTCCAGAGAGGTAGACTCATGGTCGGAGAGAATGCCAGCGGCAATATAGGCATTAAGGTCCTCCCGGCTAACACCCGGGGCATGACCATCAATAACCTTACCCCGGGCAAGGTTAATCTTAGTCAGGACACTTTCGTCTCCACTGAGCACACCGGGGAAATTCATTACCTCCCCCAGCCCAATACAGCCCTTCCATCTAAGAAGCCGACGAATAGTTTCCGGCTCAAGACTGGCGCCTGAGGTCTCCAGAGGGGTCGCTGGCACACAGGAGGGAGCCATTAAGAAAAGGTCAAGGGGCAAGCGGCGGGCACAGCCCAGCACATATCTGATACCATCCAGCCCGCAAACATTGGCTATTTCGTGGAGGTCGGTTACCACCGCCAGGGTGCCTCGTGGCACCACTGCCCGAGCATATTGACCAATATCAAGCATAGAGCTTTCTATATGGGTATGCCCGTTAATAAGACCCGGGGCAAGGTATCGGTTGCCTAAGTCCAGAACCTGCTTTGCCCGGTGATAGTCCCCTATTCCAGCAATCCTATCTCCACAAATAGCTACATTACCCGGCTCAACCTCACCAGAAAAGACATTCACCACCCTGGCATTAGCCAGGATAAGGTCAGCAGGAACTTCACCTCTAGCTACCGAGATTAGGAGATTATTTATCTACCTCACCCCCTTTAAGCACCCAGAAAAATCTTCGATTTTCCTGGGGACCCGCTTTAGGTTTTTATTTGGAAACCCTATCCCCTTTATCCCCCTTCCCCTTGATAAGGGGGAGGGGGAATGGTTATATAAGAGAGGATTTTTACCCCACAAAAACTTCGTTTTTGCGGGGACCCCGTATTCGCCTCTCTTTAACTCCCTTTTAGCATCTACTCCTTAATATGGAGGGGGGAGATTTTGTTAAGAGGGGCTGACGCCCCTCTTAAACACCCCCATTGGGTCAGGCTCTTTAACAAGGGAAAGTAATTTCTTTAGATGGGCTTCGCCCCTTCAAACTACCCCTGATAAACGACTGAAATTAGGTGAGCCAGTTTGGGTAACACTAATTCTCAACCTCAACAAAACATATATCGGGGAGGTAACGAAACCTCTCATCCCAGTCTATACCATAGCCAACTATGAACTTATTGGGAACGGTGAAACCCAGATAGTCAATAGCCACCGGAATCTTTCGCCGAGAAGGCTTATCGGTCAGGGCACAAAGCTTTAACGAGGCGGGCTTCTTCTGCCCCAGGTAATCTAGAAGGAAGGAAATAGTGAGTCCGGTGTCGACTATGTCCTCAATTACCAGTACATCCCTGCTCTTAACTTCAGCACCAAGCCCCTTAACTACCCTAATCTGCCCCGAACTCTCCCTCCCCCGGCCGTAGCTGGATAGGGTGATAAACTCCACTTCCAGCGGGAAGTCAAGGAGTCGAATCAGGTCAGCCATAAACATAAAGGAACCTTTAAGAATACCTATCAAAAGGGGGTTTTTGCCGTGATAATCCTGTCTAATTTCAGCCGCCAGCCGGTTAACGGTAGCTTCCACTTCGTCCCTGGTGAAAAGAATATGGGGTTTAGGTTGAGCAATCATACTATTTGGGATTATAGCCTCTATCCTTAGTCCTGTCCAGCCGAGCCAGGCAACGACGAGAGTCTTCAGCGTCTGAACAAACCGTCAAATCGTTACTGGAGAGAGATACGTCCCTGGCAGAGAGCAACCATTTCCTGCTCTGAGGCTTATACTGGTTTTTGCAAACAGAACTACTTTAGTGTATAATATCCACGGTGGTTTCAGTTTAGGTTATTACATACTTAGTTAAATTAGTTTTGATTTGCCCAAGTAGTGGATGACCTACCCAAACCAACTATTTAAAAGAGAGGAGGTCATCCAATGAGTTTTCAGGAGAAGTCAATCGAGTGTTCCGATTGTGGGGCTACCTTCACTTTCAGCGTTGAGGAGCAAGAGTTTTTCGCATCTAAAGGCTATACCAACGATCCCAAGCGCTGTCCTTCGTGCCGTGAAGCCAGGAAGGCAGAACGTTACGGGAATAGTGGCTATGGCTCAAGGTCTCGACGCCAAATGTTCCCCGCAGTATGTGCCCAGTGTGGCAAAGCCACAGAAGTGCCATTTGAGCCTCGCGAAGGTAGGCCAGTGTACTGTAGCGATTGCTACAGAACGGTCAGACTCAGCCAATAACCCTGGCTTATAATCTTAAGAGCTTAAGAGCATACATAGGCTGGAATCCCTGGCTTATGTATGCTCTAGCTAGAATGTGTTGGTATGTTATGTCGTTAGAAGTTTGGATACGCGACGGTGAATCCCAAGATTCCCTGTTGCGGCGCTTTCAAAGGATGGTGCAGATGAGTGGGGTTCTGCGCGAGGCAAAAGGCCATCGCTATTTCTTATCCAAGAGAGATGCTGCCCGCCTGAAAGAAAAAAGGAGCGCAAGGCGGAGGCGAGTTGGGAAGTAGGAATGGATAGCGCAGATAATACTTGGCTGCGCAGATGATTGGGGACTAACTGCGAAGAAATATCCACTTTGCGTATTGGCGAGAAATATTTGGCGAATTATTGAACAATTCAAGGGGGAGCAATATGAACATCTACGTGGGGAACTTATCGTATGAGGTGACTGAAGAGGAATTGCGGCAAGAATTCACGGCTTTTGGAGAGGTGGCATCTGTAAGCATTATAACAGACAAGTATACTGGTCGA
>Ga0307432_1000297_pt1 | contig 40718 bp, 63 predicted proteins | sample SalMarWE160150MG_FD_202158 | JGI IMG/M metagenome (GOLD analysis project Ga0307432, IMG submission 202158) | Salt marsh sediment microbial communities from the Plum Island Ecosystem LTER, Massachusetts, United States - WE1603-150 | ecosystem: Environmental > Aquatic > Marine > Intertidal zone >...
TTGCAAGCTCGGATGAGGACAAGCTCCTCGTTAGGCAAGTTAGAACATCGGTCACGATCCCAGAGGATGTCGAACAGTGGATCATGCAGCGCGTCAAGCGGCATTTCGACAACAGGGATGCGCTTCTCTCGGAGAACATTACCGGAAAAAGTGTCAAGATGTGGATCTCGATGAAGTCGGAAGAAGCGGGGATGGTTGACAATTTTGACCTCCTTTCGCACTACATATTGTTACCAGGACCATAAGGATTATGTGGTGATCTAAGTGCGCGACCGTATACGGATAGAGACTGGATCGAAAGTACCTTCGCCGGCGGGCGGGACTGTATGGACACCCGTATCGTCCATTACCCGCTGCGCTGAGGCAGTGTCGGTTTCTGCTGCGGCCCGTGAGCGTTATCAATCGATTGACAAGGTAATCGAGTATGAATTCCAGTTTCGCGGTAGACCGACGATCACCATGCAGGGAACACGGTTTGTATGGGTAACCAACGGGCACCCGAACGTGCTCAAGATTTACGTTCCGGTAGCCCCAGCGGAGAATAGGGATGGAGTTGGACGATATACAACGGTGCTTGTGAGTGGTACGGGGGAGGTTGCAGATGAGTAAGGTGTTTGTCTCCTATCTTCCGGTGATATTACCGATGATCGAGGTTGCATCCCGTAAGGCGTTACTTGCCGCCTGCAACGAAGGGCGTAACCAGGTAGACAATAACCTATCAGGGTTACGCACTGGCCGGACGTATAAGGTGCCAGGAACACAACGGACTTACATAGCATCAGCGCCAGGTGAGTATCCGGCGGTGCGGCTTGGCGATCTTAAAGGAAGCGTCCGCGCAGTCGTCAAAGGCGATAAGGGATACATCGGCTCTGATGAGGAATATGCGTTGCCACTTGAGAAGAAGGCGTCGAGTAAAGGTGGGCGTCCGTGGCTCAAGCCGTCCTTGGATCAAGCGAGACCAAAAATGTTACGTGAGCTTGCTAAGAGGTGGTTCTAATGCCGCTTGAGACGGGACAGGCAACAAGGAAGTCTATCGCTACTCGCATTACGACCGATGAGACGATGATAAGCGTATTCAGCCACGACAGTCTTGTATGGTTATACGATATCGAGGCAGACAGTAATCCTGGTATGCCCTATATGGTGGATCGGCTTATGGTCAACGGTATCTTCGTTGGCACACACGACTACTACTTGGATCTGTACGATTATAACCTTGATGGCAACCCTGCTCGTATAGGGTTGGCTTTAGACCAGCTGAAGATTCTATTGCACGGATGGCAGATAACAACTGCTGAGGATGAAATTGGTGGCGGCGTAATGGAAGCACGGGATTATGGGTGGGGATGGATACCCACGGGCGATTCAAAGGTTATGCACTACGCGACTCACTGGGCTGTACGGTTCGGAGCGACGCGCGATATAACAAATATCTTAGCTTAAGGAGTGATTCAGAATGGGAACGCACAGAGCAGGAATAACCGCTGCGGCGGTGAACAAGTATTTACGGGGTGGAGGCCCTTTGTATAAGGATTTCACGGACTTAGATAATCCAGGTACGCTCCTTGGTGAAACGAAGGGTGGAGTGAGCTTTTCTTATGGCTTGAGCTTCCACGACGTTGAGCCGGACGGGGCGATGGGGCTTATCATCGGACATAGGCAGATCGACAAGATTATACCGACGCTTGCGGCAAGTCTACTGGAGCATTCAGTAAACCACTATCTGTGGCACCTTCCTGGTGCGAATAGCGATGATCAAGCACCGACGGGAGTCAAGGGCGAATACATTGGGGTTGGAACCGAGGTCGATGTTGGTGTTGCCCCAGCAGGGACACCTAGTATCGACGAGAGCACGCTTGAGGTGTGGCGAACGCCTGCGGCGTTGGGTTCGGGGGTGAAATTGACACTAGCTACGGACTACAACATAGTCGATCAAATCACCTTGGCATCGGTTGTGAATGGTGACACGGTAACGATTGGCGGGGTGGAGTTTACCGCTCACACTGATACGACGACCCCTGCAGATCGGGAATTTGCTATCGATGGAACTGACACGGAAGACGCTGTTGAGCTAGTTTCACTTATCAACAATGCGACCTATGGAGTAACAGGAGTCACGGCTACCTCAGCATTAGGCGTTGTCTCCCTTTCACGGGCAACTTCAGGGACGAAGAATACTATCACTCAGACTGGCGACACTATGACGATGGCATATCAAGTTGTTCTTGCTACCGCGGGTGGTGCTGTTCTTGATGGTGACTTCATCACCGTATTCTACGTCTACGATGCGACGGCCTCGGATGACACGTTTACGATCATCAAGCCAGGGCAGATCGCGGCGGCGGACCACCTAACAAATATCGCACTGTTGTGCGAGGTATCAGAGGTGGGCCAGACCTATCCGATCATCTTCATCATTAAGAATCCATTGAGCGAGCCTGATACGATTGAGATTCCAGGTGAACGGCTTGGTGAGACATTACTCAAGACAACCTGGAAGGGCTACTTTGATCCAGCGGACGGGCTTGACCTAGCGAACGCTCCGGTTGAGCTTTGGGTTCCGTATGGAATATAGGGGGATAGATGACTGAGAAAGAAACGAGCGGCGCGGGGCCTATGACCTGGGTCCCGCCCGTGCTAGACATTGTGGGTGTAGAGCGTAAGGTAAGTCGGCTTGGGCTTCCGCAGATTGGATATCTGGCAAAGATTTACGCTGCCGCTTCATCCCTTGCGAACCGTGCTGCCATGCTACAAGCGATCAACGATCCTACGATACTTGGAACGTTTTTGATCGATGCCTGTGTTGTAGCCTTCGATGAAGTTGTGGAACTACTTGCCAGCGTGATCGGTATGGATCCTGGCGTGTCTGAGAAAAGAATGGCGAAGCTCCGCGAGGAGCATGACCGCCGTAATGCGCAGCGTGTTGAACGAGGAGAGGATGCTTTCCCGTGGGTTCCACTTAGTAACGAGGGTACGATCCGCGACCCGAACACATTTCCGCTTGACGCTATTGTAGACCTCATTGAGGCTGTCATTACACATGATGACGTGATTGCTTTTTTCGACAAGTTCAAACGGATGGCGAAAGGCCCAGCCCTGGAGAAGCTGATACAGGGTTTGAAAGGGCGATCGACCGGATCGAAGAAAGGTACGGGTGGACGGACGAAGAAGTCCTAGCGTTACCGTACTCGCGGCTCTTACAGCTAATACGGGTAACACGAGAGGCTGTCAGAAGTGACCGCCAACGGGAAGCAATATGGAGTTACAGAGCAAGCCCGCCAACAGTAGGCGAAGGGGAAAACAGAACGGTAGTGCCGCTCAATAATTGGCTTGTGCAGCTTGGGCTTGGTGAGGAAGTAGAAGAGAAGGGGCGCACGTTGACCGACGAAGACATCAAGCGAGCATTCTCGCGGGGTGTAAGGAAGATAGCGGTGCTTCCACCAGGGATGAAGATTAAGGAGAAGTAAGGTGGTTCAAAATCGAAATCTTTAGATTATTCGGCACAATTCAAGTAAATAAGGCCAAGGCGATCGCTGACCTGAAGGCCGTCTCTGCGGCGGGTCAGACGCAAGGTAATAAGCTGACGAGCATTTTCAAGGCAGTTGGAAAGGCCGCCATTGCTGGGTTCGCTATCGTTGCCGCTGCTGGCGCGGGGATCTTCGTTGCTGCGATCAAAAAGGCTGCTGATTACGAACTCGCTATGGCGAAGGTCCGGGCGATAACCGGGGCCTCGGCAGATGAGTTTGCCGACTTAACCAGAAAAGCCAAAGAGCTCGGTCTTGAAACCGCACAGACCATGACTGATATCGCGGCGGGCATGGAAGCATTCGGGCGGGCTGGGTTTAGTGCAACAGAGATTATCAGCGCGATGGATGGTGCGGTAGCCCTTGCTGAGTCACAGGTGATGGACCTTGGTGAGGCCGTAGGTATCACAGCAAACATCCTGCGAGGGATGAGGCTTGAGGCGTCGGAGTCGGAGCGTGTCGTCAATGCGCTTGCAGCAGCGGCCTCATCGTCTAATACAACGGTTAGCTCTCTTGCAGGCTCAATGAAGTATTTCGCGCCGATAATGGCCGACCTGAACATTCCACTCGAAGAAGGGTTGGCACTTATCGGCAAGCTGGGCGACGCAGGCCTGACAGGGACAATGGCTACCCGTGCTCTTGCAACTGCTTTCACGCGACTTGCCGATCCAACAACAGAGATGCAAGAGGTGATGGAAGAACTCAATATTGAGTTCTTTGATGCTCGAGGGAACTTTGTCGGTATAACTCCGATGATCGCTCTGCTTGAGGATCGCTTCGCAGGCTTAACTCAAGAGCAACGACAGGCAGCCATTTCTACTCTGTTTGGAGCGGAGGCTCTAAAGCACTTCTCAATCCTGTTGGGTGTTGGGGCCGAAGACATTACCACGTATACAGAAAAGATAACGGGAACAACAAAAGCATTTGACCAACAAGCCGAGATGCTGGACACGCTTTCAGGTCAGTGGCAGATTCTCAAAGGGTCGGTCGAGCTGTTGCTGGTAACAATCGGAATAGACATGATGCCGATTCTCAAGACTTTTCTAAAGGACCGCATTATCCCCATAGTCAACAATATGACTTCTTGGATCGAGAAGATGGGGGGATTGAAGGGTATCTTTGCCGCGTTGAAGGGCAAGGTCAAGGATTGGGCAAGAGAGCACGAGCCGCTGATCTCAGCGTTCGTCAGGGCCAAGGACGCGGTGGTGAAGCTATGGAATACGGTGAAGGATGCTTTCCGCGCGATCGGCAAGGCGCTCGGACTGGCGGGTGAGGATGCACAAAGCCTTGGAACTACTTTTGTAAACGGCCTGACAGTCGCGGTGAATATCGTAGCGGATTTGCTCGATGTGGTCTCTCGTTTTATTAATTTCCTGTTGAGGCATAAGGCGTCAACAGTGGCGGCCATATCTGCTATTACCGTGGTGTTCCTTGCTCTCAAGGCGGTACAGATGGCAAAGTGGTTTGCGGCCACTATTAGCGGGATGACTCTTTTGAGCGCAATCCTATCACCAGCGGGTTTGTTGGTCATGGGATTAGGTCTCATTACAATTGGTTTCATCGAAGCGCGTAAAGCCATAACAAGCTATTCAGATGCTCAGAGCGAGGCCGTGGAAGCATCCAAGGATCTGGAGGGGGCATTCTCCGATTTAACGGACAGCGCGGAAGACGTGGAGAAAGCAGGGGTTATCCTGCAAGGGGGAATCAATCTTGTTGGGTCCAGGTTGGCGGAACTGGTTCAGACCGGAGGGTTGTCGATCATCACACTTCGTGACATCACTGACAAGATGGGTGATCTCCGCGAGGAGGTAATGAAGGTTCCTGTCAGCGAAATGGCTCAGGCTTGGGCGGAAGGCGTTAGCGCGATCCTTGGCGAATACGAGGAGATTCTGCCTGGGATCGGGTCTATTCTGGATGACCTTGTGGTGAAGTCAGAGGAGAAGGGAGAGGAAGCGGGGGAAGCGCTAACAGAAGGCGTCGTAAGAACTGTTGAGGAAGGCATACCTGACATAGAGGGAGCAGGGGAAGACACGGGCGAAGCGTATACAGAGGGAGTGGCTACCGGAGTCATGAACGGATCGGCGCTCATTCTCAAGGCCGAGGAAACGCTTCAAACGGTTTGGGATGCTTTACGTAAAGGCCACCATAAAGATGCGATAGAGGAAGAGAGGACATTCTGGGATGACTTCGTTGACGTTGTGAAAGACAGCGGAGCCGAGGTTGGAAACGTAATGGCCGATATGTGGGATAGCCTCAAGTCCCTGGCGAAGAGTGCCTTGGGCGACACGTTGAATGGTATTGTCGATCACTTCCGCGACCAGCGGCGACTAGCGGAGGAACATGCGGACCGGATGCTCGATATAGAGGAAGACTATAACCAGGACGCAGCGGATCTTCAGTATACCCGCCAGGACGACTCTAAAGACGCAGAGCTATCCTACCAACGGAGAGTAGAGGATATCGAGAGAAGACACCGAAGAGAGTTGCAAGGCATAACTGGTGAAGATACAGAGGAACGAGCTCGAATCGAGACCCGCTACCGTGAAGACATGGAAGATGCAACAACGAACTATGCCCGTCGCAGGGAGGACATTGAGGAAGATTATTCGGACGCAGTTATCGCGCAAGAGAGGCGTCGTGAACAAGCATTAGCAGATGAAAGACAGGAATACAAGGACACGCAGAAATCCCTATGGGGGGTACTTGGGGATATGCTGCATGATTTACTTACCGCGTTGCGCGAAGAACTATTTGTAAAGGCGGCGTCTCATGCCGTGGAAGCGCTTGCGTGGTCTTTCATCCCTCCGTTGTTTTTCCTGAATCCACAGGCGATCGGGCATGCAGCAGCGGCAGCGGCGTTTGCTGCTGGCGGTGCTGGCTTAGCAATTGCTGGCTTTGGGGAAGGCGCGGTATTTGAACAGCCGACCATGATCCCTCCGGCGCTTGTTGGTGAGAGTGGATATAAGGAAGCGTTTCTACCGTTGTCCCCAAGCATATTCGGTGAGATCGGTCAAGGAATCGTTGACGCATTAAGTGTGCCTACACCAGCCCCAGTATTGGTGGGGGCAGGTGGTGGGACTACGATCAATATGGACTGGCGTGGACTATACGACGGAGCGACGATCAACGTGCGTGACGATCAGGACATCACGCGGATCGCTCGTGAGCACTTTGATCTGTTTCGCTCACGGCTACGCAGTAAGGGGAGGGATATCGGATGAGTTCAATTCATCGCTTCACAATAGGCGGCACGGCGGATACGGCGCTTGGGGTAGAGCTTCTTCCCACTTTCCAAGAGCCAGTGCTTCCCGCCACGCGGGATCGGTCGGTTGAGATTCCTGGGCGACATGGGCGGTATCTGTTCTCTTCGGACCTCGCGGCGCGAGAGATTGTGCTTGACCTTGTGGTGATTGATTCGACCACGGCGGAGACGTTGCAAAGCCTCTCACGGGCGTTCGCAGCGATCCTCCTCGATCAGGATGGACACCCGGAAGACGTAACACTGGTATTTACGAAGGAACCATTGAAGACATATACGGTGCGCTACTCAGGTAACATGCCGCTGCAACGCCTTATAGGTGGAAGCAAGGGATACTTCTCTCTTCCACTCATTGCAGCGGATCCATTTGCCTACGGAGCAGAGCATACAGATACGGATAACATCATACGGTCGAACCAGACAGTGACAGTGGCAAATGCAGGGGATTACAGAACACCCCCAACAATTACAATAGCACTAGGTACAGGTTCAACCGACGTAACGGGGTTTACATTGCTAACACGACAACTCATTTCCACAGTAGCGGCAAATGGTAGGTTTGGAACAGCTAGATTTGGGACGGTCCGATTTGGTTCGGTCGCGGAAAATACCTACGCTACGCAGTTTCTTAGCTACTCAGGTACAATCACAGTTGGGGATATACTGGAGATCGACACCGACAATATGACCGTTACGCTCAATGGGGTCAACGCAAGAGCATTATTCAACGGTACTTTCCCGTTGCTCTATGTGGGAAATAATGAGCTACACTGGAAGGATGAGGACGCGAGTCGTGACGTGGATCTTGTGGTGGTGCACAAGCCAAGATACCTATAGGAGAGAGAAATGTATGATCCGAAGAATGAGGTACACACAACTTTAGCTAGTGCATTTGTGCATGGAACAGATGTAACGATGGTCCTCACTTCCGCGACGGGCTTCCCCGCGACCGGTAACTATATCCGTATTAGCGGGATAGATACTGATGAAGAGTGGGCCCTGTATGAATACACGGGAATCTCAACTAATACGCTAACTGGTTTGACGCCTTGCACCTTGGGAAATGTAGAGAGTACAGCGGCACACACGTTCGGTGTTGGTTCCATAGTAGAGGTAATGTTCGTCGCTGAGTACCTGAGGGATCTAGAAAGTGATGCTGTTTTAGACGCTCTTTTCGACGCAAATACAATTCTCAAGGCAGATTCCGACAATACCCCAGCCGCGTTGACGGTAGCAGAGCAGCGGATAGTGGGGAGAATAACGGCTGGCGTTATCACAGCTCTTACGGCGGCACAGGTGAATACCTTGTTGGCTACTTTCCTGGCCGATGGTTCCGTAGAGATGACAGGCGCGCTTACACAACAACCACTATCTGCTGACCCTGGCGATCCCGATGCTGGAAACTGGACATTCTGGATTAGCGATGGAACTGACAGCTTTGAGGCTGGAGACGTTTGCGTAAAGATAAATGTATTGGGGACAACGAAGACTTTTAGGCTAATCGATTATAGCGCTCATTAGGAGTATAATATAAGCATGGTAAGCAAGAACTGGACTGAGAAAGCGAAGGAACTGCGAGCGCAAGGGATGAGTTATGCTAAGATTGGGGCAGCGGTTGGGAAGAGTGCAGAATGTATCCATTATACATTGAATCCAGAGGCCAGAAAGCGTAGAAATCAAGTTAGCTTGAGGCGTTATTACAAGATAAGAAAAAAGATATTAGCGGAAGAGGCAAAATACTATCAAGATAACAAGGAAGAAATCCTAAAGAAACATGTGAAATACAAGCGAGAACACAGAAAGGAAACTGCAATTACTAGAAAGACTTACCGTGAGAATCATGGAGCTGAGCACAATGCAGATGAGGCAAAACGGCGTGCTTTGAGACGAAATGTAACCATAGTTGAGGACAAAGAAATGATTAATGAGATTTTCAGGATTGCCAGGGAAGAAAAACGCATACGATGTTATCTGTGTGATAAGCTCATTCCCCTTGGTCAACGAGAGGTTGATCATATAATCCCATTGATCAATGGCGGCAAACATTGTGCGTCGAATCTAGCGATAGTTCATAGATATTGTAATCGATCTAAGGGCCCAAAACTGCCTCAAGAAATAGGACTACTATTATAGGAGAGTGAGAAATTATGGGAACTTTTAACACTTCTGACCTTGGCCATCTGGCTAGATACGGCTTGCCAGTTAAGGAATGGATGCACTGGGATGACAACGTTGCACAGAATTTTAAGGTTCTAAGCACGATGGCGTATGTTCCTCCATTTATTACGGCAGGTCTCCCGCAAGCAGGGCTGAATGGTCTTGAGATGGGGAATTTTTGGGTAGATGTCTTTCACTGTTCACAACCTGACGCCGGATCGGACGAAACGGTAAACAACGGCTATGGCTCTACGGCTAGAGATACCCCCGCGAATATAGCGGCTGTGTCTCAGGCGGGCGTCGTGCCATGGACAGATATATCATGGCTAAACGCTCGTATCGCGGCCTCTAATCGGGTGATCCAGGGACGGGCCTGCCACCTGATGACACCATTCGAGCGAGCGAGCCTGTTATATCTTGTCCTGATGTCGGGGCATGATATCAGAGGCAACAATAACAACGGCAAGGACACGCGAGACACAGATACTTGGGACAACTATGGTATTTTCGATCCCGTCAAATCAGATTACCGTACCTTGACTGGCTCTGGCCCCTCTTCGTGGTGGTCGCATGGAATACCCGCCGCAGGTGTCTTTGGGCTAGTTGCAAACATCTCTGATTGGGAGGATCTGAGATTAGAAAGCGGTATCTTTCAGCCCAAAGCGTATCTAGCTGGGGCTATTGCAAAGGATGATACTGTAATTGCATACGATGATAACGCCAACGGAGATGGGGTCGATGTATGTCAGCTTACGCCAGGGGTATATACAATCACCGATGGTGTCAATGGTAATGAAGATGTGACAGTAGAAAGAGTATTGATTACCGGAAGGTTTACAGGTATTTTAACCCTTGCATCTGGAATCACGAATGTGGCCGGACATGGTGATAACTGTCTAATCCAGCTCAAAACGGCCATTGATTTGTGTCAGGATGATGCCGGGTCCTTTAAAGCAATCGGGGCATTGCTCACCGATGCGACGTCGAAATACATGGCATTGCCGGACTATTCGGATACGTCAAGCCACACAGCGACTTATCTTGATAGCTGGTATGCCTTTGACGCTGGAGACTCGCGGGCCTTGCGACGTGGTGGTGCTTGGGATGATACGAACTATGCCCGACGTGGTTTCTACATCAGGCCGAGCAATACGCCCACCCAACTGCTTCACGGCTTTGGCTTTCGTGCTGCATTAAGTATAGGTACACTATAGGAGGATTATGCTAAAAGATAAAATACCGGAATTTGATAGTTTCAAGTTTGGCGAAATACGATTATTGCCATACACAATAACCGAAAGCATCCCGATAGATCCCACCGACCCTGAATCGGATCATGAGGACGTCGAGGTGCTGATGGTCAAAGTGACGCGAAAGGTAGCCCCGCTGGATGTGAACGGAGTGGCGATCCCGTATCGCGTAAAGGATCTAGTGCGTAGGCTGAAGTGGAACACTTTGCCGGCAAGTATGAAAGCATGTCTGACACAGATGGATACCTGGACGCAGCAAGAGAAAGAGGACGAAGAAGGAGTGTAAGTGGCATCTGTAGTGATCTATAATACTAGCCGAGAACCAATTGCTGATCTCCATCTAGCATTTGATATCGGCTATGAACAACGGATCAACGGTCTCCACCGTGCTTGGTTTAGTCTTCCTCTAGACGATCCTCACATCGCAGAATGCACAGGAATGAATTACGCAGAGATCTGGGACGGTGATGAGCGGGTAGACCTGTTCAGGATCGTAAGGAAGTACAAGCGTCGCACAACAAAAGAAACCTATTACCGCTTCGAGTGCGAACATGCCCTGGTAACGCTGATGGACAACCGGTTCCAGGCGACTACCTACTCAGGGCCAGGAACAACGACCTCGATCGGTGACGTGCTCGATGAACAGGATACGGCCAACTGGCAACTTGGGACGTGCGACTTTGATCGGCAGTTTTTGTACAAGTGGAAGCCAGGCACATCTCTTCTCGAAGCATTGATGTCGATTCCGGCACGGTTCCAATGCGCTTATCAGTTGACATGGGATACGTCCTCTTATCCGTGGACGCTCAACCTAATTGAGCCGCCTGCGACAGTCACGGCCTATCTTGACTATTCCCGCAACCTGAAGACCATCGACATAGACGAAGACTTTCGTGGACTTTACACACGACTTTATCCCTATGGTGCGAAAGCGGGGGCGGACCAGCTTGACATCACAGGTATTGAACCAGACGGCCACAACTACATCGAGAACAACGTTGGCACTTACGGATTGATCGTAGGCCCACGCTGGAGCGATCAGAGATATACCATCGCACAGAACCTCTACGATGCAGCGGTTGACAAGTTAGCTGAGGCGTCGGTGCCCAAGGTAACGTATACGATGGGTGCGGCGGACCTCTCCCGCCTCACCGGAGTAAGTACGGACCAATTCGTGCTCGGGGCATTGCTCTCTGTCAATGATACGGATATGGGAATCACGATCGAAGAGCGGATCGTTTCCGTCTCTAAGCCGGATCTCGACGGGAAGCCAGGAGATGTGACGATCCAAACATCCAATAAGTCAGAGGAGTTCGACCTGCGGGACGTAGTACGGGTGAACGACCTGAGTGCGTTAGAGATGGTGGACATTCCAGGTGGGGTGGTGGGAGCGTTAGCAGCCTCACCCTCAGTGGCGGGCCTCTATGCCTCTACCGATTACTTGGGGTTCTCAGATGGAACTGACTGGCGTGCTTATTTCGACATCGCTGGACGGGTCAGGCTCATTGGTGATGCAGACCACTACCTTACGTTTGATATCAATGCGTCACCACCACTAACGATCAAATCAGACGGTGAGTGGCTAGGTACCGCATTGATCTCGAATCTAATCGCTGGAAATCTAACCGTGGGTATGAATCTAGGTACCGGCGGCTATATCAAGAGTGACAACTATGAGGCAGGAGTAAGTGGCTGGCAGATCAACAACAGCGGAAGTGCGGAGTTCCAGAATGCAACTATACGAGGGTCATTGAATGCGTCTGACTTGGACGCAGGGACCATTGATTTCGCTACCATCTCACGTTCGGGTATGAGCATTATAGCTGATGAAATAGCCAACGGAGCGGTAACCGACGCTAAGATCGATACGGTGTCAGTCTCAAAGTTGCTTGCTGGTGACATCAACGTGGCGTGGAACCTCGTAGCTGGAGGATCGGTCAAGAGTGACAACTATGAGGCAGGAGTAAGTGGCTGGCAGATCAACAACAGCGGAAGTGCGGAGTTCCAGAATGCAACTATACGAGGGTCATTGAATGCGTCTGACCTTGACGCAGGGACCATTGATTTTGCTACGATCTCCCGTTCGGGTATGAGCATTATAGCTGATGAGATTGCTAATGGAGCTGTGACGGACGCTAAGATCGATACTGTAACGGCTGCTAAAATTGTAGCGGCAAACCTTGCTGCAATCAGTGCCGACCTAGGAGCTATTACGGCAGGGACTATAACCCTCAACGCTGCTGGACACATTAAGGGCGGGCAAACTGCCTATGATAGCGGGGTAGGATATTGGATAGGGTACGTTGGTGGATTGTATAAGTTTTCCATTGGAGATAGCAACGGCTCTAATCTCACATTCGATGGTGACAATGTACGTATCGAGGGTGCCGATACTTATATTGCAGGTGCCGTGAACTTCGCGGGGATCGAGGTCTCCGATGTGACTGGGTGGAGATATGTCGCTGACCCCACGTATATTGATGGGCAGAGTATCTATGCACATACGATAACAGGAACGGAGATCAGTGCTTCTGCGATAATCACGGCTGGGACAGGAAACAACGTGGCGGTTCTGAATGGGACTGATGCAACTTGGCGGATCTATGCAGGACATGCAACGCCAGCAAGTGCGCCGTTTAGGGTAAACCAAACAGGGCAATGCTTTGCGACGGATTTCCAGACCTTAACGGATACAGATGGTACTCTCGTTATATCTGGTGGTGTTTTTCAGGGTGCTATAGGACATATAGCAGAGGCTGGATGGGTCTTTGAGGGCAATGCGGAAACTTCTTGGACTCTCTTGGGGGTCGCGGGTGATATAGGGGCTCACCTTGCTCTTGTTACTTTGTATGTCGTCAATGATAACGTGGGTGTAAACAATTTTGCCTTTGCTCCCGTGGGCAATGATGGCTATTGGCCTGCAGACTGGAGTGATACATACGGTACTAATGTTATACGCCTAGCAGCTTCGAAGTTTGGATGGGTGACCGTTAGGACTAATAGCTCTGGGCAAATATACTGGAAGGCCACCAGCGCAATAAACGTCCATATTGCCCTAGATGCCTGGTTTTATTGATGATTATAAATTACCAATCAGTGAAGATACCTAAGTTGTTTCAGAGTGGGGGTTTGTGATAGGATAAACAAAGGAGAAACATGACCAAGAAAATGGTAGAGCTCAATATCGGGCAAGAGATCGAAATGTTAAGGGGACCTATACCAACAGTCAACGGTCGGTTGATGACAGTGGGCGATTTAATCCTACAGCGGATCCCGATAGCAGCAAGCGGGAACAGGGATCAAGCAGTAAGATTGTGGAACATCGGGCTGGAGATGGACAAGGCAAAGGGCACGTTCACCTTGAGCGAGCTGGACCTTGAGCTGTTGAAGAAGTCAGTCCTCAGTGGTGATATGCAAGTGTGGGCACAGGTCAACCTTGATCGGGCATTCAAAGATGCAAAGATAGGAGGTGTTACCGATGGAGAAGACGCTCAAAAGCGAACTAAGAAAGGCGCTGGAAGAGGCAAAGGTTCACATTGATGAAGCGATAGCTATGCCGCTTACAGCTGATGCGATAGTGGCAATACAGCGGCGGATCGATGCGGTTCTCAATGCGCTGTCATGGGTCCGGCAAACAGTGGTACGGTTGAAGAAACAATCAGAGGAATAAAAGGAGAATAATGGACCTGAAAACCTTAACGCAGGCAGGCGCAGCTGTCGTTGTCGCATTCTTGTTTTTGAGGTTTCTCAAGTGGCTCATTCCGTATCAGACCACGCAGTCAATGTCGGTTGTAATCGAGGTCGTTCAGGACTTCAAGGCGATAATGGCTAATCATATGGAACATCAGGCCAAAGAACACGCGGCGTTCATGAAAGCTGAAATGGAACAGATAGAAATGCTACGTAATATCAATGGCAACTCTGAAATAGCGAAAGGAGGGAAGAAGAAAGGTGAAACGGGATAGGCAACCAATAAACAAGTTTATCGGGAGGTGAACATGGCTGACGCCAAAGGCATTATAGCGTGGGTAAGTAATTGGTTTGATAATGCGATCAACACAGCTGAAGGCACTGGCATGCCAGGGCCAGAAAAGAAACAAAGTGTCCTTGATAGGCTTTTTGAGCTGCTTGAAATAGGCGGAGCGTTAAAGGGTATCATTGAATGGGCTATGGGCTTGATAATCGATGCTCTTGTTCGCAGGAAGAACGACACTGGCGAGTTCACTCACGGAGGTGAGTAATAATGAAGTGGAGTAAGTTTCTATCTCGAAAGTTCATACTGGCGGTCCTAGTTGTAATCTTAGGTTTCTTGAACACGTTAAGGCCTGAGCTTGTCGAAGCCATACCGTGGCCTGCGGTCGCGGCGGCACTAGCCTTTATTTTCGGTGAGGCTGGCAGGGACATTCTGCGGGATTACGTAGACTACAAGCACAATGGTAGCTAGCAAGCATGAGGCCTGGATAGGCGACTAACGTTTCTTAACCTCCGGGAAGGGGGCACTACGGTGCCCCTTTCTTCTTTTATCGTCGCTTGACTTCTCAATAGTAATATGTTATGATCTTCCTACTATGACACAAACAAGAGCAACCGTACCAGTAGCAATCAGTAGAGAGACACACGACCTAGTCCGGCGCATAGCGTACGAGCAACACATAACTATGCGCAAGGTAGTAGAAAAAGCGTTGCTGGAGATACATGGCGAAGACGAACACTATGAAAAGGAAAGGAGGAAGAATGTTCGGCAAAAAAACTAGAAAAAGGCTAGATCGTCTGGACCGAGATTACAGTCAACGTATAGGCAACCTTGAGAAAACAATCAACCAACTGGCGTGCGACCACAGCGATACAGAGTTTAGGAGTCATCCTTTCTCTCCGTTCTGGATTGGTCCCACAGGGGCAGTACGTCTTCCTTATACCAAGGAGTGCTTGCTCTGTGGCAAGTTCGTATTCTCTTGACTTCTTGATGTCCATAGGTTATGATGTTTATATATACAAGGAGGTAAGAACATGTTACGACAAACCGCAAGTCCTGCGGAAATAGTTGACGTTGTAGCCTACAGTCATTACCGCTACAACCGGAAGCACTTTCCCGCTTCACCGGAAGTAGTGAAGGAAGACTGGTATCCCATGTATGGCGAGAAGATGGTGAACCGGATGGAGCGGAAGTATCAACAGGAGGTTACTAGTGAAAACGAAGGTTAAAATGCCAAGAGGAGAGATCAAGCTAGGAACATATATCGGAAGAGCTAAAGGCAGAACAGGTAGTGAACAGACTATCTTTGTCTCTCTCGATGAGTCCACTCCAGGACTTTATGAGTTGTACGCAGAAGGTGACCACCCGTATAGCATGCACCTTACAAAACAAGAAGCAATATGGCGAATCGAAGGCATGAAGTATCTGGGAGAAGACGTGCTAGACGAGGAGGAGAAGCGGTATCAACAGGAGCGACACGCAAACGTCGATCCGGTATTTCGTACGATTCTCAAGGAGGTGTCTAGTGATACTTGAGACGACCGGACCTTGCCCTTCGTGTGGCTACCCCTATGCCAGTCATGTCCACTATACGGAAGGCGAATCACCGCACGAAATATACTGTGAGGAGTGCGGCTTCAACTGGGTACAGAGCAGAGGTAACTTGTCACCGGACGATGAAGCACAAGCACATAGAGGCTTGCGTGAAGAAGCTATGGCGTACCAAGACCCAGAAGACAGGGAGGAAAGAAATGAAGCGTTGCCCTGAATGTAACGGTACGGGGGAAATTGAGATCCAGATCGGCGGCGATGGATATGATAACAGGTGTTGTGCGGTGGCGGACGTTCCAGTTGAATGTCCTGAATGTAACGGCACAGGAAAGGTAAAAGGGAGGAAAACGTGAACGAGAAAGAACAGAAAGGCGGCATAATTGATCTCCTAGTTGAGAACTATAAGAAAGTGAAGAAGCTACATGTGGTTCTTGTCATGGGGATCAACGAGATCACTGGCCCAAACGGGGCAGGCAAAAGTTCAGGCCTTGACGCCGTAGCGAACATCTTCGGGGGGAAGAAACTAACCCCACCGGAACCAATCAACGAGGGGGCGCAAGGGTTCCTACTCCAAGCGACACTCCCAAAGCTGGGCCTCAAGATAACCCGTACCGGCAAACTGCGAGAGGACGGCACACTCAAAGAGGATCTAATCGTAGAGAATGCTGATGGTCTAGCTGCTGGAGCGGCACTGGGGAGACCCCAAGAGTTACTTGATAAGGTCCTCCACGGACACAGCGTAACCCTAAAGTCACTCATGGAAATGCCAATAGCCGAGCGCATCGCAGTTATGCGAAAGGTCACGGGTCTCGACTTCACAGAACTAGATGCTGAACGCGAAGCGGTATACGCTGAGCGAACAGCGGTCAACAACGCGACCAAGGCGCTTCATGCCCGTCTCAAAGGCATGTCTACGCATATAGATGTACCGGATAAGTTGGTGTCCGTCTCGGATCTAATGACTGAGTTGAACGTCCAGACAATAATCAACCAGGAAAACGACGTGCAAAGGAAAAGGCTAGAAGCAATCAACAATCAAGTCTGGAATATCGAATCAGAACGAAACCATCTCGTGGAACAGATCGAAGAGCTCAAGAAGCAGGTTGGGCAGAAGACAGAGGAGCGCAAGGCAGCTGTCTTATCGAGCAAGGCGATAGCGGAAGAAGTTGACAAGCTAGAAGACTTCGACCTCGGGAAGATTCAGTCCAGGATCTCCGAAGCCGACGGTATCAACGAAAAGGTAAGAGCTAACGTAGCCCATGCCGAGGTCGAAGCCGATTATGTGAGATCAACAGCTCACGGTAACGCCCTCACAAACCGATTGAAGGAGATCGACAAGAAGAAGGCGGATGACCTCGCGGGTGTGAAGTTCCCCGTCAAGGGATTGTCCTTTGACTCCGAACATATTTACTTGAACAAGAAACCGCTAGAACAGGCTAGTCAGGTTGAGTTGATGAACCTTGACATCGCTATCGCTATCGCTCAGGACCCCGACGTTCCCCTCCTGCTAGTCAACAAAGGATCGCTCTATGACAAAGGTCACCGGAAGGAACTAGACCGGATGGCTAAAGAGAAGGGTGTGTTTGTTGGGTTTGAGCGCGTGCTTGATACCCTTGAGGACGCTGAGAAAGAAGGAGTGGCTGTCTTCATGGAGGACGGTGTAGGAATAGTAATAGGGGAGGAAAAGTGAACGAGATCGACGTAGCAAAGAACATGAGTATCTGGAACAAGGTTGCACAACCGCCCAAGGAAGTTCTGAAACAGATTCCCGCTGGTCGACTGAAAGGGAAAACGAGTATTGATCCCCAGTGGCGACTGCAAGCGCTCACAGAACGATTTGGCCCTTGTGGGATCGGCTGGAAATTGGAGACAGTTAGGCAGTGGACCGATCCTGGGCCAGAAGGACAAGTATTTGCGTCTACCCATATCCTCCTGTACATACGGGTAGACAAAGAATGGAGCGATCCCATCCCTGGTACTGGCGGCTCAATGCTGGTAGTGAAGCAATTCGACAAGTACAAGAACGCCGAGGTCCTCTACCTGAACGATGATGCGTTTAAGATGTCGGAGACTGACGCATTATCAGTAGCATGTAAGAGGCTCGGATTTGGCGCTGCTATTTACATGGGACAGTGGGACGGGGAGAAGTACACAACCGGACCTATAACCATTGACGAGCATAAGCTAGCTGACTGGCTCCTTGCAGTGGAAGAAGCAGCGGAGGGACTGCTAGAAGACTTTCTGGAATGGTGGCCTAACAGCAAGGAGAAAATTGAGAAGGATTGTGGTGAGGGAGTTGCAGCGAGGATATACGCCAAGTACGTTGGGCTCCTGAACAAAAAGAGAGCTGAAGTAAGGGAAGCCAAGAAAAAGAAAGCGGAATAGGGAGGTTCGAAATGTTAGGGATTATAATAATGATAGTTTTCGGTGGAGTACTTGGGATTTTTGCGATTTGGTCAGTAGTTTCTGGTTTTAGTGCCAAAGGCGGATATAGTACCTCTGATGGAGATGCTAGGGTAGGGTTTGGCACAGCGGGTATCATAGTTGCTATTTGCGTATTGATCTCTATGCCCGTTGGTCAATATTCAAGTAACTTAACCTTAGTGTACCGCTTGCCAGCAATCGAAAAGACGATTAAGGAACAGACAGTATTGATTGCAAATGGCGATATAGGTAGTGGGCTTGAGGGAATGCAAATGAAGCAGAAAATACAGGATCTTCTTCTTGAGAAAAACGAGCTATTGGCTACTTATGAGGCTCGGCAAGTCTCACCTTGGTGGATGTTCAAGCCAAGGTGGATAGCGGAATGAGGATTATCGAGTGTGTCCAGTACTCTAAAGAGTGGTGGGATGCAAAGAGAGGAATCCCTAGCTCGTCTGGCTTCAGCAATATAATCACGTCTACAGGGAAGCCTTCAAAATCAGCTATGGGCTATGCCCAAGAACTTGCCGCCGAACGGATCTCGGGATTCACCGAACTTTCATACCAATCAAAAGCGATGGAGGAGGGCAGCCGGAGAGAGGAGGAAAGCAGGCTGGTATATGAGATGAAAAGAGAGGTAGAGGTCAGGCAAGTTGGCTTCTGCCTCTCGGACTGTGGTCGATATGGATGTAGCCCAGACGGGCTAGTGGGCGATGATGGTCTACTAGAGCTGAAGAATAGGACGGGTAAAGTCACGATTGAACATATCCTTGGAAACAAATTACCGACATCGGCTATCCAGCAAGTCCAGGGACAGTTGTTTGTTACAGGTCGGCGATGGTGTGACTACGTTAGTTACTACCCAGGACTTCCTATGCTGATTGTTAGGGTAGAACGAGATGAGAAATTCCTTGCTGTACTCGAGGATCTTCTGGAATCGTTTTGTTGCAAACTAGAAGAGATCTGCACAACCATTCGGCTTAGGGGGTTGAACTGATGGACTGGATATATCCATTTCCTCTTGGATTCTGTAAGGAGGAGGAATAATATGGAATTAATTACTCTTATTGAAGAGGGCCCGAAGTGTCCTAAGTGTAAGATGAAGATGGTAAAACGGTATAAGAACTGGGCTTCATATCGAGTTGAAGCACCCTGGTATTGGTGGTGTGGCTGCGGATACAGGATAGAAGGAGGGATTGAGCCTAGGGCAACAGAAGAACAACAAGCAAGGGCAAATTGGCAATCAATCAATGGGCTTACAAGTACAATTCCAGCTAATGAAGGAGAGGACTAATGCTAGTCACCGTTGACCAGATCAAAGCAAATATTAACGAACTACCCGCTGATTATGCTGAGCATGTTCACATTACTCTCGTTCCCACGGCAGAAACGGGCGGGACAGCAGAGGTCGAATCGTTTAGCGACCCGAAACAAGAGAAACCGTGGGTGGTGCATATCGAGAAAGCCAAGACGGTCGGATATCGAAGCGTTACCTGCACATGCCCCGCTACAAGGTTGTGTAAACACATAACAGCCTTCTACGCCGTGGCGAAGCATATCAAGCCTGTGATTTCAGAGGAGTCGGCTGGGATTGATACGCCCAAGAAGGATGAAGGCAAGGAAACACCCTCTGAGGAGATCAAAGGCGAAGGAATGACGCCTGAGGAACTTGAACAGACATTCAAGGACATTGGGGCGAGATGTGAGAAAATAGCAGAGGCAGCAAAGGAACTTACGGCAGCACTAGCGGAGATTCAGAAATGAATAGCTGGCCTGGCCCAAAGAATGGTACGGCTTCCTGGGGTCTAAACAAGCCCTGGGACACGGCGAAAGAAAACAACAGGGTTCATTTACTCAAGCGGAAACGGTTGAGTCCCTGTGACCTCCTTGGACGTTGTGCGACTTTGTCGGGCTGCATGGGTTCGAGCACCCGTGGCCAGGTCAACTTTCTACTTGATTGTCTAGAGGAAGCGAAGAACATCGTATACGCACTGTTGATCGTAATCCCGTGCGAGATCAAAGGAAGAATACGATGACCAAGAAGCAAGGGGGTCCAGAAGGCCGGGAGTGGAGAGAGGATAGAGGGGGAGAGATGGGTGAGAAAGGATTAAGGATTCGTATCGACGGACCAGGACGTTACTTTGTCAACGGTATTCGATGGAAGAGAGAAGCGCTTCAGCTGTTGCTAAGCGTTCAAAAGGAGTCACCGACGCAGAGATATCTCGCCGGTGTGAGTCAAGAAGATGCTATGAATCTGACAGGGCAATTCATGGACGCGAGGAGATATGACCAAGGCAGTTAAGGTTCCAGAAAGCCAGGAAAGGTTCGCGGAAGACATCATCAGCTACAATAACCAGTTAGAATACCGGATGAGGCATTGTGTTCGCTGTGGAGTAGGCGTAAGGCTAATGACGTACAAGATGTATGACAAACGGTATACGGATACCAGTTGTGTGTGTGAACGATGTAACAAGGTAATGGGAGGATAACGTGAAGAGTAAATTAGCTTACTTCGGTTTCGTTCTAATCGGAAGCCTGTTGTGCATGGGCGTTCCGATAGTGATAGTTCGCTGTTGGATATAAGCAACAAGAACGACGGAGGTGGTTAGAATAGATAAATGGGGAGACAAAGGGAAGTACGAAGGGATCGACGTTGATTCTCGTGCGGATTGGTCTCATGCGTTGTATCCGCTCCTGGCGCGTCCGATGAAGGTTGTGATTGTCCCACGTGTCAACAGGATGTGGAGAAGCAATCCCGATGGCTTAGCGGAGATCGTGAGTGGGACGTTCATTGGTTTCAAGCTTGACGGCTCAGCGGTGTTCCAGAATTCAGTAATTAGAGGGTCCATTGAGGAGGTAGAAGATGCACGTGGGATCGATCGAAAGTGAGCTTACAGCGGCGGGGCGTGTATACGCTTATCTCGCGCACCGTAGAGGTTCCTGGGTGGATTCATGGCGGTTGACGCTTGACACGCAAACAACGGCGATCTCGACGCGCATCTCAGAGATCCGTCACCAGCTGCCGCCAACCGAGGATGTTGAAGTCAACCAGATCGGGCGCAAGTTCTATTACCGCTTGGTCAAAGTGGTTCAGCCGGTAGGCGAACAACTAGCATTCAAGCTTCTCGCTAGGCAAGTAAGGCCATTAGCGACGATTCCTGATGATATAGGAGTGTGAGGAAATGAAAGGTGAACCTGAGCATGATTTTTACAGAGAAGCACGGATTGAAGCAGAAACAGCTAAGCGTACAGGGCTAAAGTATTATGGGCTTGAGAGTAGGGTTACTGGTCATCGTTATAGTGACGAATGGCGATATTACAGCCTTTATAACGGTGCTCGTGGTGCTTGGCACTGGAGCCAGGAACTTGCGATCGAGGATGGAGAAGCACACAAGGCACTGGTAATTTTATCCTTGCGTATTATTGATTGATCTAAATTGCCTTGACAATGGCGGATAAATGACTACAATAATAGTTGCGGGTGAGGCGTGCCGGAGCCTTGCCCTGAAAGGGTGCTCCGTTATTCGGGGCTGCTTCGCCCGCAACTCTACCGAATAGGAGTAGTATAAAATGTATAGACCGATAGACGCTAGATTCTGGACAGATCCTAAGATAAGGGAACTCAATCTAGCAGATCGACATGCTTTTCTCTACCTGCTAACTAACCCACACACCAATATGCTTGGGCTATATCGTTTGCCCTTGCCATATATGGCTGATGACCTTCAACAGTCGTTGAACACTTGTCGAACAGTCGTTGAACGACTGTCGAACGCTAATCTAATCGCCTATGATCGAGCCAATCACATGGTATTCGTGAGCCACTTTCTCAAATATAATATAATCAAAGGTGGTAACCGTGAAGCTGGTGCAATAAATAGACTGCATGAGCTGTCACCAACACCATTATTGCATGATCTGCAAAACGCTATAACACAATATCAGCCTGAACTACAGGACTTAAGCAAAGCATTAGGATTAATGCTAACCGAACGGTGTCTTGACAGTGATCCGATAGTGCATGAACAGTGTTCACACAGTGTCGGAACTAAGGAACAGGATAAGGAACAGGATAAGGAACAGGATAAGGAACAGGATAAGGAACAGGATAAGGAAGAAACGGCTATCAACCAAGTCATCGACTACCTAAATGAAAAAGCAAACACCCGCTTCCAACACAGCGTGCAATCGCAGAAGCATATCCGTGCGCGTCTGCAGGCTGGTGCAACAGTCGAAGACTGTTGTCTCATAATTGACCACAAGCTCAAGTGGCTACACGATGAGGACATGGCGGAATACCTACGTCCAATAACGCTCTTCAGCTCAAGCAAATTCGAAGGATATCTTACAGCAGCGATACGATGGGATCAGAACGGTAGACGACGAACAAAGGAAGAGAAACTAGCGCGCAATAAGGCGATAGCTAAAATGGGGTCGGCGCTATATGACACGCAACACAATGAGGCGCCGCCTGAAATGATAGAAGAAGCACTTGGAGATGGTGGCAATGGCAACGGCTAAGGGAATTGCAAAGATGAGCAAGATATTCGATCAAGCATACGAGAAGCCGATAGATGAAGAAGCCTATTCTTTGTGGTTAGAACTGTTTGAAGATGTTGACGATGAAGACTTACGTAAGGCGGCGATATGGTTGGCCAAGACTCGCGCACAGTATATGAGAGGGCTAGTAACGCCAGATGAAATCACTAGGGAGCTGCAAGACATGGGAATATACCCTCAACGACGCCAAGAAGACCCTGCGTTCGCGGCGGCAATGGCGCAACAGTTTCCCGTAGCGGAGGGGAAGGGAATCACGTTGGCTGAGTTCTATAAAATGTACCCCGAAGTAGGACAAGCATTGAAGTCATATATGAGAGGAGGGAAGCGTGAAACTGTGGGGTCTACCAGTAATTGAGGATAATCTGCGGTATTTATCAGCTACACGATTGCCTACGGGCGCGGACATAACTCTTGCCGACCTTGGCTACTATGTTCTCAAAGCATACCGTATCGGAGAGCTAGACGATAAGGCCGTTTACCAATTTGAGGGCATAGATCATAGTCATGGTCAGCTGGCAATTGCAAGAGAATACGTAGGTAATCAGATAGTACTCTATCCGCTTAGTGAAGATGAGCGCAAGCGATGGGAAGGACAAAGGGAGGGAGCGAAGAGATTAGGAATGAAACCATGAACAGCCTAACGGATTATGCTTATGAAGGCGTGAGACGGGTCACTTATGATACAGGTGGCGGTGAAGCCGTATTTGTCCCTGTTTGTTCTAAGTGTGGAAGGTTCGCGAAGGCCGACAAGGAGATCCTGGTCGGTGACCTCAGCGGATTGGCAGACCAACCCAACGCGACTTGTTCAAGGTGTGGGAGAATAAAGATGCTATTCGAGGGGTTTTTCTAGAGGGAGGGAATCATAGTGATGAAAGAGCAAGAATTTCTCCTAACAACAAAAAATGGGCCTGAAAAGGTAATGGGTCGTGGATATGGTAAGTATTTCTATATTCACGGGGAACCAAGACACTGGACGATAGCACATGCCCCTACGGGATACATGATAGCGTTTTCTGACTCGTTAGAGAAGTGTCGACGCATAATCAACGAGCTGTTGTCCATTGACATTGATTGGAGCTCGGCAGATCCACACTACTTCTCGCACTCACCAAAGAAGATCAAAAGACAGGTAAAAGATGTACTGGCAAGGAGATATGAGAGGTGAGCGATGACTAGAAAGGTGAAGATATTACGTCGGATTGACTTGTTCGTGGGACGGCATATGGGCGTTAGACGATGGATCGTTTTCTGGCTTGTCGTTGCCGGGGGCTGCCTATGCTTGTTGTTCTCGGTACAGTCCTGGGCTGTATATACGTTCTGTCCAATAGGTGTTATCCTGGGGTTGATCATGGCATGGGGTAATCTTCGGAGGTTGCGATGAATAAAATGATCGAGAGTGAACAGCGTGTTGGGACGGCTGCGCGTTTATTTGTTGATGCGACGACGAATGTTGCCTTAAATACTATTCAAGCGGAGAAAGAAAAGAGGTCTATACATCTTGCCCGTTGCCCTGAATGTGGAGGGAGACCAGATCCTGTTAGGTCTATAGACGGCGACACGTATGGCGTGATATGCTCTTCTTGTGGTGTTATGCTTGAGGGTTTTCGGACTCGTGCCGAAGCAGATGAAACGTGGAATCTTAATTATAAGAGCGAGGGGGAAGATGACTCGTAGTAAGGCGATCCGTGAGGAAGTCCTCAAACTCGATCACTACCACGGTCAGATATCCGGCTTCGACGGACGGGATCTTGGGGAGCGATCAAGGCTTGCCGTTCACCACGTCGATCCGTTAGGTGGTGGCGGTGAGGATACCGTCAAGAATGGGATCACCTTGCGCTCAGACATTCATATGCCATTCATTGAAGACAAGGCATTGACGATCGAGAAATGGGATCGCGACGCGGGGATACTCGAAGTGATAGATCACCAGGGCGTTCTTATCGAGGAGCCCGGGCCGGTGCCACACGAAAAGTTATGGTTCCATCGAGCGCGGTTGAAGGAGGAAGGGGAGGTAATCACCACACGCCTGAGCGTATACGCACGGATAGAGCGTGACGTGGCACGGGACGCTTATCGTCTCAAGCACAGATTCCAGACGATCGATCCAGAGGTGTCGTTTTTAGAGTACCTTGCCTCGCGTGGCCTTGCCTCTGCGACACTGAACAACGCGGCGCTGCTGTATGCGAAGAGCCTGAAACTTGGCTTTGAGTGGAAGGACGGCGTGACGGCGACGGATTTCTGGCGACAACTAAAGGATGCTGGTCTGGTTAAGCAGCGAAAATATTGGCACGTGGCGTTCAAGCACGCGGGGATGCTGCGATTCTTGGTCAAGGTGAAGGCGATTAAGATCAGTCATTGCACGAGCGATGAGTTCGCAGATATAGGGAAGGCCGGCTTTAAGGCCGGAAAACTGTTTCAAATCAAGGCCGTTCGTGGTAAACTATTAGGACCGGACGGAAAGGAGATAGCTCATGGGTAAGATATTATTAGGTGTGATCGTGGAAGTGATTCCAGATAAGAATAGTACCCTTCTCCGTTACAGAGATGAGAGTGGCAAGGTGCTGGTTGAGAAGCTTATCTCTGGGGTGCGATACGGTGATAGCATCGAGATTCCATTTTACGGTGATGTGGATGTGAGCTCACAGCTACATTGTGTACTAGGAGCGGCTATAGGCTCAACTTGTATGTACTACAATCGCGGAGGTTACTGTGACCGTCATTGGATTAAGGCTAAAATAGAAAATGAGAAGCCAGTATGTTCGGAGTTTGCGTCGAAGCGTTGGGCGGAAGAAGAAGCAGGAGAAGACAAGAAGGAGATAGGCGAAATAACGTTCAAGTTGAACATCGATTGCTCAGAAGCGTTGAAACAGCTTGATGAAGTCAAAGAACGCATGAAGCGCCTATCTCGTGACCCCACCGTGAATAGGATGGTTGATCGACTTACGGAGGATGATATTCGTGGGGGCCTTATTATTCACCCCTTAACGGGCCTAAAACATGACAAGGATCTAGAAGCAAAGCCGCTCTAAAGGAGGGCAAATAAGATGGGCAAATTACGAACTGGAGTCGGAGCACAAAGCCGAGTAATCAACCTTGGAGACACGGTAACTGATACCATCACTGGATTCACTGGTATTGTAGTAGGACGGGTTGAGTACCTAACCGGATGTATACAGTTTGAGGTACAATCAAAAGGATTCAAGGACGGCGTGCCTATCGAACCTCAATGGATAGACGAAGTGCGACTGGGTATCGAAGAAGCTGAAGCGGGTGGGCCACACGACAATAGTCCTGTGCGTGTGACGCCGCCGCTCTAAGATGACAGAGAGGGAGATGAAACAAACGTACCGCTTCAGGGCGGGCTTTAGATATACTTTCGGATTCAACGAAAGATCAATTATGTCTGCGTGTGAGACAATACTCAGCGCCTATCGGCTGGCTCCCCTCAAGCCGTACCCTGCGTTCTATCTTCCCGTAAATGCCTCAGAAGGTCTTGCCCGGGCGTGGAGAGAAGCACTATTCAAGGGGCTCTTCCGTGGAGATAGGCGTCTTCTTAGCTTCTCTTGGAGGCCGTGATATGAAACGAACATACAAGTGTCCTAACTGTGGCGCCGTGAAGACGATCGACCAGCAAGAGGCTGACGAGAGCCGTGTGCTTAAAGGCGAGATTCCAGCGTTCATCTGGTGCATGGCCTGTCCAGGAAAGACGCACCACTGGGAGCGCGTTCGGGCTTGGGGTGACGATGTGACCGATCGCAACCCGACGAAATACAGTATATTCGGAACGAAAGGGACCTATCCAGTATTCAATCGGAAGATGCGACGGACGCTGGAAAGGCGGGGAAGAAGGGAGAGCAACAGCAGGAGGAGCGATGAACGCTGAAGAGAGAGCAAAGCGAGCATTAGATACGAAAAGGCCACATCCGACCGACAAACATAGCGTCATGGTGGTGCCCAGTGATCTTGAGGGTATGGTTGATCCGGCAGGTATGCCTCGACGCACCAGGCATGACATGGTTGCGCGAGTATCTGAAGAAATCTATGGCGCTCAGCGCGAGGCAGAGGCTTCATGAACAACATTTTAGATCATTTAGCAAAAGCCCTCGAAGAGAATTGTTCCTCACCTTTCCTGCCGAAGGGGTTTGTTCAAATTCAATTTGCCCATTTCACTGACGGTGAACGAGAATTGAATATCCAAATTGGCGATAGGGATTTCACCTTGAACAAGGATTTAGATTGCACTGGCAGCGGAAGCAGAGTGGGAGTTGGGAAAAACTGGAATATTCAGCAATCCCCAGCTGAAAGCATATAAAATAAGGCGGTTGCAGCGTAGCGTGCTACGTTGGGGGGATGAATCGGTTTCGTGCCGTATTAGGCAGCCGGATGGGGAATCCGGCCAGCCGCCTAAATAGAGAAGTGCGTGAAGTACATTGAGACAGAATGGATGGACGAACAAGGGATGATAATCGCTGTAGACGGGGAGGACTTCCTCAACGATGTCCGTAGCACCCTCATAGGAGATAACAATTGACGGGCTAGACGTGAAGGAATTGGAGACGTTATTGAAAGCAGTCGGGCGCAGTGAGACCAATAAGCGGGAATTCCTGCGGCTTGCGCGGCTGTCGAATGCCGGATATAGCGGGAAAGGGAGTATCAACCTGAGCCAGGGGAACGTCACTGATATGAAGTGGATGACTAGCTCGGAGGCTTTGAGCCGGTTGCTTGACTCGAAGAGAGGTTAAGGATGACATGGTGGGGTTGGATATTGGTTGGAATTGTTTGTTCGGTAATTGTAGTAGCAGTGGCAGCGTTTTATCTGCGTGAAGCATGGCTTACGATACTAGACGAGTGGCCGTTTAGCAAAAGGTATCATACCAGGAGAAGGAAGTAGGGGATATGCGTATATGGCACCACCACATAGTTTCGTAGGCGGCCATTTGGTGCAATATGATTATGCAGATAAGGTTTGGCGTTATCTTGATTACGGTATGGAGATAGAGCCTAAATACGTAGCCGTGGTCCTTGAACGCTTATCCGCGTTAGGTTTAGAGCCGAGGAGATGTGATGGCTGAGAAACACGCAGGAGGAAGCATGAAGTTTATAGGAGGGCCTCTAGACGGGAAAGAATACACCGGCGAAGTAACTGCATCAGTTCTTCGCTTTCCTATGTTTGGTAATAGGCGGCTGATAAGAGGCGGCGACCTGTTTGGTAGAGATATGATGACCACAGACGGTCTTGCTAAATTCAACGCAAGCGGCACCCCTCCGATTGACTTTGCAGAATACTCGGTTGTTGAAGGCTCGCTTGTTCATAAATTAACGGAGAGGTTCTATAAGTCTGAAGCATACGCAGATCAGGCGGTGGTATTATGAGCAAAGAGAAACTGAAACATGCAGGGGGCAGGCCTCGCAAGTTCGAGACGGTAGAAGAGATGCACACGGCAATCGGAGAATACTTTGAGAAGTGCGATGCACGGATGGTCAAGGTTGTAGTAAACCAGGGCAACAAGAAGGTGCTGGCAAACGTACCTAAGCCTGAGCCGTACACCGTTCAAGGGCTTACCGTCTTCCTCGATCTTACCAGGGAAGGCTTGCGTGAATATGAGAAGCGTGAGGAGTTTTCTGACACTATAAAGAAAGCGAAGGCAGTGATCGAAGCAGATAAGGTATTACACATGCTCGATGGTGACGGGTACGGGGCAGGATATATCTTCGATCTTAAGAACAACTTTGGCTGGACAGATAGGCAAACAATCGAACACACTGGCAAAGACGGAGGCCCTATTGAGCACGAAGACCTCTCCGGTATGACGAACGAACAGTTGCGGGAGCGGTTGAGGATCATCCGTGGTGAGAAGGGAGAGAAGGATTAGGAGGAGGGAGAGATGCACTTGATATGTGTACTGGGTAGTTCTGGCGAGAGCTGTGAGTATTGGGTTGGAGGAAGATGTGAGCGTGGGGATATCCAAGCCAGAACCGAAGGCGCTATGAGAATATGTAGTGATTACGTTTGTAGGAGAGGGTCTATGTGCCGCTCCGTGGAAATACCCAAGCCCAAAGAGTCAACGTATTATGAGCTTGAATCAAAGTGGATGTTAGACCAGGTGACAGCAGGAACTATACTACACTGGCGATATGTTAGTTACTACAACGGCGCTCGTGGGCCTTGGTATAGCGTGAAGGCAAAGGCGGTCGAGGGAGGAGAGGCACACAAGGCTCTTTTGACTCGAAAGGAGAAGACGCCAGAGTTCCGGGTCGTAGAGGCCGCTCAGGAAGATGCTGTAAGAAAAGCGGGGGAAATCCTAGAATATGTAAAGGAGCTAAACTATCACCCAGCGGAGTTAGCAACAGATGCCGCGCGTGAGTTACTCAGACAATTGTTGAGATTGCAAAAGGAGACCCACTATCTTGCCAGCAGGGATTACGGTAGTCCACGGAGCCGAAACCCCATTTTATAGCCTAGAGAAGGATAGTCTGGAAAAGTGGAAACAGCGACGATAGAACAGACAACCCTACAGAATGAGGAGCGCCGCGTTCTAAGCGTTCTAGCCAAGCGCAGTCTGTCCAGCTTCTGCGAGTATGCCAGTAACGGGGCATGGAAGCACGCGGCACACTTGGACTACCTTTGCCGGAAGATCGAAGAGGTTGAACAGTGGATCAACGAGGAGCATGATGAACCCAAGCTACTAATGGTGATCATGCCTCCCAGACACGGCAAGAGCGAAGTTGTTTCGAGGAATACCCCTGCATGGTTCTTAGGACGTAACCCAGACAAAGAAATCATCCTCGCTTCCTATGGCGCGGAGCTCGCCACAGATATGAGCCGCGACGCAAGGCGGATCTTTAGAGATAACTGCTCTGAACTATTCGGCTTGGAGATGTCCGAGGAGTCTGCTGCTGTTGGGCGCTGGCATATCAAGGGGCATAAGGGAAGGATGCAAGCAACAGGGGCCGGTGGCGCTATTACTGGCCGTGGAGCAGACCTCGCAATCATAGATGATCCGGTCAAGAACATGGAAGAGGGGGAGAGTCCCGTTTACCAGCGCAAGCTCGCTGATTGGTTCAGGACGACACTCCTAACTCGCTTGGTTCCTGGCGGTGCTGTGATACTTGTGATGACCCGCTGGCACATGCAGGACCTTGGTGGCCGCCTATTAAAAGCGGCAAAGGCAACCGGCGTGGAATGGGAAGTTATCAAGTTCCCTGCAATCGCGCAAGAGGACGATGTTCTCGGGCGGAAGAAAGGTGATCCCCTGTGGCCGTGGCGGTTCAACAAGAAGACACTGGCGAAGATCAGAGCGGCGATCGGCGGGCGGTTCTGGAATGCGCTCTACCAAGGAGATCCAGAAGGTGATGTAGAGGGAGCCTTATGGAGACGGGAGACGATGATAGACCCTTATCGGGTGGCTATCGCGCCAGAGCTCGAGGAGATTGCCCTCGGTATTGACCCGTCTGGTGGTAGCGCAGAGTCGAACGATGAAGTAGGAATGATCTTAGGATCCCGCGGCGTGGATGGTAGGGGATACGTGCTGGCGGATATATCTGGACGTTATACGGCGAGCCCAAACGCCTGGGCAAAGGAAGCGATTCTCACGTGCATCGAATGGAAGGCAAATCGGATTGTTGCTGAAAAGAACTTTGGCGGTGATATGGTATTAGCCGTGATCCTGGGGACGAAAGTAACAGTACGAGAGGAGTGTCCTAAATGTCATGGCGGTGACGAAAAGGAAGAGTGCGAAATATGTGGCGGCGCTGGGGAAGTGGACGTGGAGCATAGTGGTGGGGAGTTCATGTCGGCGGAGGATCTGGTGAATGCCTCACAAGCCAAACATATCAGGGCAGAGCCTATCGCTAACCTATGCTCTCAAGGAGAGATTAGCCACGTGGGAGAACTATCGGAGCTCGAGCATGAGCAATGTACGTGGATAGCCCAGGGTCCGAAACGTTCACGGTGGTCTCCGAACCGGATGGATGCTCTCGTGTGGGTAATGACAAAGTTGATGGTCGGTAGCCACTTTGTTGGCGTTACGAGCTTGGAATGGCCGGAATAGAGGAGGTGAGAGATGCAGATTGTCGGAGATCCTGCGCTATATCCTTAGGAAGATTAACAAGGAATAAGTAAAACTACGGGCGGCTGCGGTGTCGAGCCCAAGCCCACAAGGCTATGGCCCTATAACTAGGGCGCGGACAGGCCGTAAGCGAAGGTCTTTTGGCGGGGCAAAACGTGTCCCGTCTCAGGCAGTAGGCCCAGCCGCCTTGACTTGATGGGGGGGATATGGTATAGTGAGCTAAGAGTGAGATAGCGCATAGTAACGGCTAAGGGCCGTTTGACTTGGCATCTCTCGGGAAACTGGGAGATGTCTCTGTTTTTGGGGGTGGTGAATGGGATTAGGGAGCACAGTTGCCAACCTTGTTATGCAATGGGCGGCAAAGCGCAGCAAGTGGGATACATTCACGCCTCGCTTAGGTAATCCGTGGATGGCTGGGCAGGCTATCTTCCCTGAATGGTCAACCGAGAAAGCGGTAAAAGAAGGCTATAAAGCTAGCTATATTTACTATACCGTAGCATCTGATATAGCAGACTGTATACGCTCCGTGCCGTGGGTGGTCAAGCGCAAGACAAAGACTGGCTCGGACCTTGTTGATAGTCACCCGCTCATGGAGATGCTACGAAGTCCGAACTCTGAAACCACCTGGGGGGCACTTAGTGAAGCGTGGGATCTGTTCAAGTCTATTGATGGGGACGCCTATGGGCATTTCGTACAGATCGCAGATGAGATGAAGATTTGGCTCCTACGTAACGACCGCGTGAGAATAGTTCCTGATAAACGCGGACACATTGAGTCCTATAAATATACTCTAGGAGGAGAGTCTGAGCATTTCCCGCCCGAGGAGATCCTACACTTTAAGTTCTTCGACCCTAGCTCTGACTACTACGGGCTGGCTCCTCTACAGGCTGGAGCACCGATCATTGACACTCTAAATGCGAGCATTAAGTGGAATAGGGTAGCGATAGGTAGGCGCGCTATCAAAGATATGATCCTCGCTCCTGAGAAAGGCGTGAATATGAGTGGAACGCAGTATGAAGATTGGATTAAACATATAAACAAGCAAATCCACGGCCCTGAGAATGCCCACGGGCTGCTCATCAATTCGTTTGGTGTACAAATGGCGGAAATGTCACGCACTCCCATTGAGATGGATTTTATAAAGTCTGCGGGGTTCTACGAGGCGGCGGCGTGCAAGATCCTCCATGTGCATCCCGAGGCAATCGGAGCGCTAGGGGCGACGTTTGAAAATAAGGAATGGGCTATCCGCGATAAGTGGCAAGGCCCGGTTGAATCAAGGTTGTCTGAGATGCGCGCGGTATTTAACCACAAGTTCCGACCTCTGTTTGGCACAGCTGATCCTAAGCTAGCAGCACCAGGTGAATTGTTCATGGACTACGACCTAACGAATACACCAGGGGCAAACGCAGCACAGAAAGAAGGGCTTGATCGAGCAGTAAAGGCATGGAAGTGTGGAGTGCCGTGGGATGTAGCTGATGAGAAGTTTGGTGTCGGTATCGGGCCTGTTCCTGGTGGTGATGTGGGTTACCTTCCAGTGAATGTTCTTCCAGCGGGGACGACCTTGCCTGCTGCTACTGCAAGATCCGAAGATGGATCAATCCGGTTTCTGTTCCCTGAAGGCCGGTCAAGCCGGTCGTTCAACTTGGAAACCAAGGAACAGTTTGCAGCGCACTGGCGGGCAGTTGACCGTCGTAAGCAGGGATGGGAGCGCGGCGTTGCGCCAAAGGTCGCTCAGGAATTCAGACTTGAACGTGAAGCAGTAGTAAAGGCGATCAAGGCGGGGCATGTCGATGTGGATTATGTGATAGACGCACGAGCTCCCTCATGGTCGAAATTGATCACCGCTGTCATGAGAGCCGTCATCGAAGACTTTGGCGGGCAAGTGGCAGATGATCTCAATGGTAGGGCCACTGAGGTAGGCCCCAGAGCGGGCCTCTCAGAAGATTTGGAGGCTCGACAAGGCTACGAATTTGATCCGTGGAATGATCTGATTAAAAAGTGGGTCACTACTAAGACAGCGGAGGACGTTGTAGAGATTGGCATAACGACCAAGAAGGCGATTCGCAAGGTAGTCCTTGCCAGCCTCAAAGCGGGCGAATCATCGGTGAAGATCGCCAAACAGATTGAGGGAGTCTATCGGCACTGGGAGAAGGTTGAAGGCCTAATAGATCCAACGACAAAAAAGCCGGTCGTTGCACGAGCGATGATGATTGCACGAACCGAGGTGCACACGGCGACTGGATTCGGGATGCACGAGTCGGCGCGACAGTCGGGCGTGGCGAAAAAGAAGGCGTGGCTGTCTGCGATGGACCCACCGAGGGCGCGAGAGATGCACATGGAGATAAGCGGGATCTGGATTCCGTTCGATGAGCCGTATGTAATGGCTGATGGAGCGACAATGCAGCATCCAGGTGACGGACCGGCGGACCATGTTATAGGCTGCCGTTGCACAGAAATGTATAAAAATTCATCATGACAAGGATGGGATACATGTTTGAGGTCCGTAAGGAAGATACAAAGGCCATAAGGATAATGAAGAGAATCATACTGCTTCCTATCGTTATGGTTGTGTGGATTGTGTCGTTCATAGGGCTATGGGGCATTTGTATTCCCATCGGCATGTTATGTTTACTATTCAAAGGGAAGGAGAAAAGGGTGGGTGAGGTAAATGAGTAACAGGCGATTTTGGGAGTCTTCACACTACGATAGCGATCACGACATTGGCAGTCCGATCAGCATTGCTATAACGACACCGGCAACGGGTAGCTATCGTCTAGGGTGCGAACTGGCTTGCGACAATGGGGTAGTGTTGCAGTGGTATGAGGGCGTGACGATCGGCGCGGCTGGGACAGCGATGGTGTGGCGGAACGTGATCAGATCAGACAGCGCCGAGGATGAGACACATGCAGTATTGATTGAGCAAGGTGGAACGTATACGGGTGGAACGCTGATCCGGCAGCGGATGGGCGCATGGTCGTATACCGATCCGTCTGAGCCTCCTCCTCCGTTTACGCTGAAGCAGAGTACGACTTACCTGGTGGTTGCCACGTCGCTTGCAGACAACAATGACACGACGCTAATTATGCGGCTGTCGAAGCGAAGGTGATGGCGATGGATAGACTACAGGCGATTCACAATTTTGAGCTGAGGGAGCTTGATAAAAAGGGCCGGTTCAGCGGCTATGCCTCAGTGTTCGGGGTCCTCGATACGTATGGAACAGTGTTTGATAAGGGGGCATTCAAAAAGACGATCAAGGATCACAAAGGCGTCTTTCCATTAACCTGGATGCACAACGCGACTGTACCTATAGGAATGGCGAATGTTGAAGAGGATAGTCACGGTCTGTTCGTCAAGGAAGGGCAGCTTGATCTTGACGTTGAGAAAGGGCGCGACGTATATAGCGGAATGATGAAGAAGTATATCACGCAGATGAGCCATAGCTTTCATTCCTTGAAGGAGTTGATTATTGAGGAGAACGACAAGAAGATTCCGCACTTCAAGGAAGTCCGTTTATATGAGATTGCACCAGTGACTACTAACTTTGCCTCAAATGAGGAGGCGTTGATCGGTGAGGTAAGGATGCAGGAGGAGCGTGGCGTGATCTCATCGAATCTTCCGCTTGGAGATCGCAAGAAGAAGTGGGATAAGGCCGCTGCGGAAAAGCGCGTGAGGGCATGGGCCGGAGCAGGAGATGAACCGAACGCGAAGTACCGAAGGGCGTTTTTGTGGTACGACGGGGAGAACGCAGACAAGTTCGGTGCTTACAAGTTGATGATCGGTGATGTGATTGGTGGGACTTTGAAGGCGATGCCGCGAGCGATCTTTGCTGTGGCGGTTGTTCTCCAAGGCGGACGCGGCGGGGTGAATATCCCTGCCTCTGATAAGGTGAAAGTCAAGACAATTATAACGAAGTATTATCACAAGATGGATGAGAAGGCCCCGTGGGAGTCGAAAACGATTTATATTCCCGTGGGGATGGCGTTTGAAATGGGACGTTTATCAGCACTCCTTAGAGAGCCGCCTGTTGGCACTCAGACTGGGGAGCCGCGACGCGAGCCGGGCGACCACTTGCGAGAGTTCCGAGAAGAAATCGCTCGCCTAGAGCGGGTACTAAAAAAGGAGTGATCAGAATGGATGATGATGCCACGAATGCAGTGGAAAACACAGAAGGCAATGAAGAAAGACAGAACCTGGAGAAGTTGACGCTTACCCTCAAAGGTATAGCGGATAGCATCGAAGGGTTGCCTGAGACTGTGAAAGAGGAAGTCGACCGACGCATCAAAGTGATAGCTGGGGACGTAAAGGCATTCAAGGAAGAGCGTGATGAGAAGATTGTCGCGCTTGAGAAACGGCTGTCTACCGCGATGGAAAAGCAGGCTGCGCCAAGGCTAGGCGGTGATACAGAGACCGAAGAAGACTATGGCTACGGCAATGAGCCAGGCGGCTTCGATGATATGATCGCCGAAGTTCGTGCGGCTGGCCAGCCCGGGGGAACGCCGGAGCGTCTCCTCAAGATGCACAAAGGCGAGATAGAGCGGCGCGATCTATCGACGCTTACCGGCTCGGATGGTGGGTTCTGGATGCGCCCGCAGTTCTCGGCGCAGTTGCTACAAATTCCACCGGATCAACAGTGGCTTTCGTCCTTAGTGCGGATGCTTCCTAGGACCGATCCGCCAAACGCAGACTTCGTTTTCAATGCGTTCGATCAAGCTGGATCAAAGGGTATCTTTGGCGGGGTTGCGGTCTACTCTGCAAAAGAGTTGGCGACGCTCACAAAGACTGCGACGCCCAAAATCTTACAAGTGAGACTGAAGCCTGAGAAAGTTGGCGTGTACTGGCTCGTATCTGAAGAGTCACAGGCAAATGCGCCACAGATGGGCTCGATGATGCAGCCGCTCGTCAACGGTGCAATCCTATCCTACAGGGATGACAAGATTCAAACAGGGACAGGCGCAGGCGAGTTCCTTGGCTTCGCAGATAGTCCGGCAATGATTCAAATTTCCCGTAGCGTGGCGGATGAAGTCAACTATGAGGATCTAACCTACATGTTGGCAAGAGCGATGTCGAATGGCGGTGGGCGGTTCGTGTGGGTATGTCAAAAGGTCACGATGCTTCCACAACTGATGACGATGACCGATGGTAGTGGAAAGCTCATCTGGGCGGATAACGCGCGGGAGGGAATCCCTGCTCCGACCCTGGCGGGCATCCCGATCTTCTTCAATGAAATCTCGCCGACGCTTGGAACGACGGGTGATCTGCGGTTGATCAACCTCGAATACTACCTTGTGAAACCTGGAATGGGCGTAACGCTCAAGTCCGACAGTACTTACGCGAACTTCCTGATCGGTAATGAGACAATCAGGGTCGTGTACTATGAGGATGGTAAGCCGTGGCTCACGGAACCTCTCACGTTGAGGGATGGCACTAATACGGTGAGCCCGTTCATTGAACTTGTGTAGTGGAACATGGGACTTGATAGGCTGGGTCCAATTGTGCGCACTCAGCCCGCTTGTAAAGCGCCGGAATTGACCGGTTGGGATGGTCCTCAAGTCCCTTGCATAGAGAGAAGTCAATCTGCCACAGGCAGAAAGGAGAACTAATATGCACGATATAGCAGAAGCAACAAAAGTAGATTGCGCAGTATATCCACAGGTAGGGGCTACAAGCCTCACTGGTGAATGGTTTAGCATGGAGAAATACGCAAAGGCGCTGTTCATTGCACAGGTGTGGGGGCAGCATGACGGTGATGATTGTACATTCGCTGTCTACGAAGCAACTGACGCAGAGGGTTCAGATGAACAGCAACTTGGTGCAACGATTACGATGGCGCAAGGCATCAAGATCACAATGTGTACCGTAACCTTTGCATCGATTGACGTTGATGACACGGTTATCATTACACCGTATACGTTTGTGAATGGTGTGATGACAGTGGGTACAGCGTTGACGTTCACCGCGAAAGCGGCAGAGTCGCTGGCAAATCGGCAGTTTGACCAGAGCGGCACAGATACCGAAACGGCGACTTCGTTTGCAGCGTGCATCAATGACGCAACTTATGGGGTGCCTGGTGTGCTGGCAACAGCGGCTGTAGCAGTTGTCACCTTGACGATGGACGAGCCTGGTGACGGGACGTTCACAATCGTTGAATCCGACGCAGCCAAGTCTGCTGTAGAGGACTATATACAGCAAGCGCATTTCGAGGTTGCGGTTCAGGATCTAGATCGGGATGACAACTTCACTCACATTGGCGGTCGGTTTGCGAGCGTTGAAACGGATGTACGCACTTCTTGTCAGTTGATCCGTGCGGTCGCTGGTTACTTGCCGGTTGGGCAGGTTTCAGCATATAGCGACGATGCAAGCTAGGAGGGATCATGCGTAGACTAAGACCACACAGTGTTCGCAACGTTGGTGGTCCCGCTCCGTGGGCGCCAGAGACGGTTGGATCAATCTCCGAGCTCATTGAATATACGGATGTGGTAGACAATGCGGCGTCGGTCCTTATAGGGACTATCCCTGCAGGAGCACGCTATCTGATGGCCGATATTAAGGTCATCACGGCGTTCAACTCCGGCGGAGCTGATGATGCTATTGTCGTTGGCATTGTTGGAGACACAGACTACCTCATTGAAGACGGACACCCGGATATTGCGGATAGCGTAACTGAGGGGGAGCTTTTGGACTGGACGCCTACAGCGGATCAGCTCATTTACGCAACCCACTCAAGTTCTGGAACGGCTCCCACAACGGGAAAGGCGATTGTAACTGTTAGATTCAAGCAACCACTTTAGGAGGTGGTGAGAATGAAGAAAGTATTTGTATTGATGCTTGCCGTCCTCCTTCTGGGGACGGTTGGAATGGCGAAGGTTGAGATCTTCGAGAGTATTACTATCGAAATAGGAGCGACGTTCGCGGGGGCAACAATTGCAGATCTCGGCACGGTCACAACTGCCGATATCAACGCAGGGACGTGGCAAGGGACAATAGATGGGGCTTGGACGGCAACAGGACAAACCTGTACCGATCTCGGCTCGATCTCAACTGTCGATATCAATGGCGGGACAATCAATGGAATCACCGATCTCGCTGTAGCCGATGGTGGTACTGGATCGTCTAATGCGAGCGATGCACGGACGGCACTCGGACTTATAATCGGGACGGACGTTCAGGCATACGATGACGAGTTAACTGATATCGCTGGGCTTACATTCGCAGACGATTACTTCATCTTAGGAACTGGAGCTGGTACAATTGGGACGGCTTCTTGTACTGTTTTTGCACAGTCAATCTTGGACGATGCAGACGCAGGAACTGTTCTAGGTACGTTGGGCGCGGTGATTGGTACGAACGTTCAAGCATATAACGCTAACCTAGACGATATTGCTGGATTGACCTTTGCCGATGATTATTTCATCCTGGGAACGGGTGCCGGTACAATTGGGACGGCTTCCTGTACTTCGTTTGCACAGACGATTCTTGATGATGCAGCTGCAGGAAACGTGGCGACTACTATCGGCCTTGGTACAGGGGACAGCCCAACGTTTACAGGGCTTACTCTGTCAGGGAAGGCTGTACAGGGCGGAGAATGGGGCGCGACCCCAGTCGATCTTGACGGGACAGACCCTGACCAAGCAGCTCAGTTCCACGCCGACATTACTACCGACGTGGCTGGTGGAGCCTATGCAACGGTGTATAAAACGATGACCATCACTAGCGCACAGACGGGTGACACCTCAGTGTTCGGTGATTGGCAAGAGCTTTATATCGATGGCGATATTACGATTGCGGTAGGAAATCACGCGGCATCATGGGGTCACCTGGAATTGATCGATGGCGGCGGGACCAACCTTACTCTCAATTCGTCCGTAACGGAGCTATGGAGCGCCGGTGTTACGGGTAGCATTATCGTTCCTGACGCGCTTATTATCGGTCAGGATAGGCAGATTGCCTCAGTGATTGCAACGAGTGATATTACAACTGGTTACTCACTTGCACACGCTGACTCACTTCTTGCCGGTGTCTTGATTCGAGCAGACGGTCAGCCGTTCCCAGTTGGATTGTTAATCGATGACGATGACGCGACAATCGACATTCAACTCTCTACCGATCAGTTGATTGACGGTAGCACTGCTGGCGTTGCGTCTGTTGCTGGAGATTCGGCTGTGGAATATGTGGCGGGTCTTATGCGTACCGTCATCACGGTCGATTCAACAAGTGCAGGGGATGACATTGATCTGGAAGACAAGGACGATGGCGGCGGGACGCTTCTTTACACGTTCCCCGTTGGACACATCCGTATTCTGGGGTGTGTCGCAGATCTTACAACTACATCGAGTGCTGAGATCTTCCAGGCTACTTTCCCGATGTCTATTGGGACCACTGCGGCGGCTGATTCAGAGGCAACTTTAACAGGTACAGAAGCGGACCTTTGTGCATCAACGGCCATCTCTTATGACGGGGAGGTTGCTTGTGATCTGCCTCCAGTGTCGGCAGCAGATATGACATACGACGGTACGTCTAGTGCTGTCGTCGCCTATCTCAACGCTGCGGTTGCTGCCGCGGACATCAATGGTGCAGCTACGGTGAAATCAACAGGTACTGTGACGATCCACTGGATGCTCCTTGGTGACTACTAATGCGGATTGAACTAGCTAAAGAGAGACGGATTAAGGGGAAGCTCCACAAGGAAGGCGAAACCATCATTGTCAAAAAAGACTATGGTGAACGCCTAATCAGTGAGGGCTTGGCGAACAGGATCATTGGCGAACAAGAGAATCGGGTGGCCCCGGAAGTCCGGGGTCGCCGGTTCAGTGGTCACAAAATCTTTAGGGGTGACCCATGAGCATAGTGGCCTGCAGAGTCAACAAAGATAACTATGAGATCGCCGCTGATTCGATCACTGTACGTGGATACACACAAGAAAAAGGTGATCGGACTAAACATTCGAAGCTTTGGGAGTCTAATGGTTTGATTGTTGGCGGGGTTGGATTTTGCGAAGAGCTAGGATTATTGCAATTCTTTGCCGGTACACATCAACTTGCAGCAGCAACGGAAGGAGCTTTACTAGAGTTTCTTGTGGAGTTTTCAGCGTGGAAAAAGCGAAAGATCAATAAACCAGAGCTGGAAAATTCCTATCTTATGGGTATAGAAGACATTATTTTGTATGTAAATCAATGGCACATTACACGTGTCTCTACATTTGAGGCAATCGGAGCTGGAGAGGACTTTGCGCTTGCGGCGTTACACCTTGGGCACAGTGCAGAAGAAGCAGTGCGTGTGGCGACTGAACTAAGTATCTATTGTGAAACACCAATTCAGGTTAAGCGGAGAACTTTCAAAGGAGAGGGTAAAGGAGTAGCCGATGCCTGATGGTCCTGTCTACACTAATCTAGAATGGGAAGAAGAGGGTGAAGAGGTGACTCTCAAAATCCTAACCAAGGCGTATTGCTACGCCACGGGGATGGACGATTATGACACGCTACTTGAAGCTCTATTCGACGCAGCGAAGCGCAAGGCCGACGAATATCTTAACAATCCATTCGAGGTACTTAATCCGACCATTGTGTTCTCAGGCGTTGAGGAGAACGACTACATCACTGTTAACGGGCGATCCTATACGGTTGCTGACGCGCTAGATGAGGATGAACTCTACTTCGCACTTGGGGACACCGACTCAGATACAGCGGACAACTTTTGCGCGTTAGTGAACTCGAGCACGTTTGGCGGCTCTTATGGGGCCGTTGGCGTGGCTGGTGTAACAGCGACCAACAAGGAAGGCACGGTTACCTTGACGCGGCGCTATCCTTATCCTGACAACAAGCTCATTGAGATTGCAAGCTCGGATGAGGACAAGCTCCTCGTTAGGCAAGTTAGAACATCGGTCACGATCCCAGAGGATGTCGAACAGTGGATCATGCAGCGCGTCAAGCGGCATTTCGACAACAGGGATGCGCTTCT